>PDWI01000004.1_pt1 | contig 246364 bp, 217 predicted proteins | sample 1430891 | NCBI WGS metagenome assembly PDWI01 (sample SAMN01162508, study PRJNA174530) | Oral metagenome, whole genome shotgun sequencing project. | biome: Marine environment; feature: Marine mammal; material: Swab sample of the gingival sulcus; isolation source: swab sample of gingival sulcus... | reverse complement strand
TGATGCAAAATGGAAATACTAATGCAAAATCACATAACAGCGAATATGCGGTTCCGCTTTGCTCCACCCAAATTGCCTGTGGTCGCAAGCTCCCGACGGCAACTTCGCATATTCGCGGAACGATATATATTGTATAAACCTGCAATAATGGCCCAAACATAGGATGCCCACTTAAACCAGGATTTCCTTATCTCAATAGTGGGCAAGGCAGGAACCCTCAAAAAGCATACGATATACGATGGATCAACGGGGCTTTTCCTGTTGCGCCTTCCATAACCAAAGTTTCGTTATAATAGATGTTGGACAAGGCATAAACGTGATGTACTATCCAACCAATAACAACCCATAAAAACAGGATCTTTGTACTCATAATAATAGTATTTCTTTATTTAACGGTAATTTTAGTCCAACTTGGAAGCCCACCTGCTTTGCAGGTGGTCATGTTCTTTTGGCTTTGCCTGCATGCGTAATATTTGTTTTTTTGCCGTCCAGCTTTCGCAATCCAAAAAAAATGCTCGGCTGAAAGCACTGGCTATGGCCGCCCCCATAGGTGGGGTAACCCAAGGGCCACCTTATAAGAAGGTGATTTTTACCAATATCGGCATTTTCAACATCCCGATTAGGGGTCATCTTTTTCTGTTTTTTGGGGTGCTACTTGGTTCCGACCAAAGTAGATCTATTGGTAAGGTATTATGGTTGCCAATAGTATATGATACAAGGCTGGTTCCCGATTATGGAAATGTAATACAAAACCAATAATTACTGTCTAGGATTGGGCATGTGAAAACGACATTGTAATTCCTTCGGCCCATAACCCAGGAGGCGTTTGTCGTAGAATATTTGGTGCTAAACAGTAACCAGTTCCTGGATTTTACTGTACACCAAATGACTCTCCCAACCGCGATACAATAGATAATCGGCAAGTTTTTTTTTGCGCTTTGTTATATTGTTCCCGTCAAGGGATTCCAATTTTTTTTTCGCTATGGTATCCAATGTTTCCAGATAAAGGGTATCATCGATTTCCGCTAATGCGGATCTGATGTTGTAGCTTGATATATGCCTTCGTTTCAATTCGTTCACGATCTTATTCCGCCCCCATTTCTTTATATTGAACTTACCGCGTGCGAAACTTCGGGAAAAACGTTCCTCGTTCAGGTAATTCTCTTGGATCAAATGGGTCACTATTTGGTCTATCGCCTCCGGGATCATACGCATCCCCTCCAGTTTCATGGTCACATCCCTGTGGCAACGTTCCTGATAGGCACAGTAGCGTTCCAGTTTTTTGGTCGCTTCGGCTAGTGTGTATGTATTTGGATTCTGTGACAAGGTTCGAATTTGATTTTTAAACGGGTTCTATGTGAAAAAGGAATTGCAACAAATCAATTTTACCCCACGTTCGTATATTGTAAACATACAGGGGAGAATAAAGTTGTTGGGTTAAAGAAAATTACAAAAAAACATTGAAAGTAGCCATTAACAAAAAAAGCGACTCCGTTTTCGGAGTCGCTTTTATATGGGACATCTTCCTATCCAATAGTTCTGAAAGACCCTGAATAGGCTTCAGGATTAACTTAACCTACTATTTCTTTGTTTGAAATAGGGTTTCATTAATATATTGTCTTGCCGTTCTTGTCCTTAAAACGGTATTCTAGATACGTATAGGCATCCCTAGGTTGGATCTTGATCCATTTCTTATGTTCCATAAACCATTTTGCACGGATTGATGGAAAACCTTTGGTAAGGTAAGCCGCAATAAAAGGGTGTATGTTCAACGTGATCTTACTGTCCTTTTTAGGGCCTTTCAGAAGCTTTTCTAGGTCTACATTTATTTTGTCTATTAAAACAATCGGTGCTTCTACCTCTAGGCCCGCACGATTGGGGTCTACCTCTGTTGTCTTAATATTCATTTCGGGTCGTACCCGTTGCCTGGTAATCTGTACAAGACCAAATTTGCTGGGAGGCAAGATTTTATGCTTGGCGCGGTCATCCTTCATTTCATCACGAAGATGGTCAAAAAGTTTTTTTCTATGGGGTGCCTTTATCATATCGATAAAATCGATAACGATAATTCCACCCATATCGCGCAGGCGTAATTGTCTTGCTATTTCCGAAGCTGCCAGCATATTGACCTCCAGAGCGGTGTCTTCTTGGTTCTTTGCCTTATTGGACCGGTTTCCGCTGTTCACATCGATGACATGCAATGCCTCTGTGTGCTCTATGATCAAATAAGCCCCTTTGCTCATTGTGGCCGTACGGCCGAAAGAGGTTTTGATCTGTCTTTCTATTCCGAATTTTTCAAATATAGGAATGGAAGAGTTGTAGAGTTTTACGATGGATTCCTTGCCCGGGGCAATTTCCTGTACATAATCCTTGATCTGGTTATAAAGCGTTTCATTATCAACATGTATCCCAGTAAAGGAATCGTTGAATACGTCCCTTAGTATACTGGAGGCTCTATTGAGCTCTACCAATACTTTTGAAGGGGCGGGCGCCTTATATAGTTTTTTGCACATTGCCGACCATTTGTTCAGCAAGTTTTCTAGATCTTTGTCCAGCTCGGCGACTTTTTTGCCTTCGGCGACTGTTCGGATAATAACACCAAATCCTTTAGGTTTAATGCTTTTCACAAGCCTTTTCAACCTATCTTTCTCTTCCCTGCTACTGATCTTTTGTGAGACCGATACACGTTCGGAAAAAGGTACCATGACCAAATAGCGTCCGGCTAGTGATAGCTCGGAACTTATCCTTGGCCCTTTGGTGGAAATGGGTTCCTTGACAATCTGTACTAATAAGGATTGATTTGATTTCAAGGCATCATTAATGCTGCCATGCTTGTCAATATCTTTTTCTAAGGGGAAACCTTTCAAGGAATAATCCTTGAGCTTTCCCGAACTCACTTGTCTAATGAATTTTAACATTGTGGACAATTGCGGCCCTAGGTCATGATAATGCAAAAAAGCATCTTTTTCATAGCCTACGTTTACAAAGGCAGCATTAAGACCGGTAACTGGTTTTCTGACTTTGGCCAAAAATATATCGCCAACAGAAAAATTGTTATTGTCTTCCTCTTTGTGTAATTCTGTGAGTTTCCCTTCTTTTAGTAAGGCAAAATCGACGGCGTCGGAACTAGATCTTACGATTAATTCTCTATTCACCTGATTTTATTTATATCTGTTCCCCACAACTTAGGTCGGGAGCGAACAAATAGATTAAACAATAGTAATTACAGGTTGTATAAACCCGTCGAAATTCGATTTCGAATTTCTATGTCAATGAACTTATTAAATGAAAAAGTAGTTGGTTACAACTACTTTTTCTTGTGTCGGTTAGCTCTTCTGCGCTTCTTGCGCTTATGGGTAGCTACCTTATGTCTCTTTCTTTTCTTACCGCTCGGCATAAAGTTTTTATTTAAAGATTATTATATTATTTTACTCGTACGTTGCTTTTGACACTTTCTACGAAAACCTTGGCCGGTTTAAATGCCGGAATGTTGTGTGCCGGTATTTTTATAGTAGTGTTTTTTGAAATGTTCCTTCCGGTTTTTTCCGCTCTGGTCTTTATGATAAAACTACCGAATCCTCTCAGGTATACATTATCGCCACTCTCCAAGGAAGTCTTTACTTCCTCCATAAAGGATTCAACTGTTGCTTGCACATCTCCTTTTTCAATCCCCAGTTTATCTGAGATTTTAGATACAATTTCCGCTTTCGTCATTTTGTGTATTATATTATCTGTGTGTTTTTTCGGCTTGCAAATATATAAATTAAATTCATTCTTTTTGCCCTAATCAACTAATTTTAAGTCTATAAACAGCTACTTTTACCATATAGTATTAATGTACATGGTTTTTTCCCACAAAATTCTTCTTTGGTATTCCAAAAATAAGCGAATGTTGCCATGGAGGGAAAGCAAGGATCCCTATAAGATCTGGCTTTCAGAGATTATCCTCCAACAGACGAGGGTAGCACAGGGCCTACCTTATTATTTGAGGTTCATTGAACGGTTCCCGGCTGTAGATGATTTGGCCCGTGCCCAAGAAGATCAGGTGTTGAAATTATGGCAGGGTTTAGGGTATTACTCCCGGGCCAGGAACCTGCATGCTACGGCGAAAATGGTGGTTAATGAATATGGAGGGGTGTTTCCCGATACCTATAAGGGGCTACTAGGTTTAAAAGGTGTGGGTGATTATACCGCTAGCGCTATTGCCTCAATCTGCTTTGATGTTCCTGAGCCAGTGGTCGATGGCAATGTGTACAGGGTGCTTTCCCGTTACTTTGGAGTAGGGACACCGATCAACAGTTCCGAGGGTATCCGTTATTTTAAGCAACTGGCGAGGGAGGTCATGAACGTTGAACGGATAAGGGATTACAATCAGGCCATAATGGAGTTCGGTGCCATACAATGTGCGCCGAAAAATCCCGATTGCCAAGGTTGCCCAATAAATCAGGGTTGTGTGGCGATCCAAAAGAACAAGGTTAACGAGCTTCCTGTAAAACAAAACAAGATAAAGGTCAGGAAGAGGTATTTTAATTATCTGGTCGTTGTCGATTCGGAAAACAGGACATTGTTGCAGCAGCGCAAAGGGCGGGGAATTTGGCAGAACCTCTGGGAGTTCCCTTTGTTGGAGACCAAGGAAAACATTGATTTGGATGAATTGGAACAAAGGTATGGCGAGGTGGTTGCCATTGCGGATACCCCTGAAATATATCAATTCAATGATAGGGATATCGTACATAAGCTGTCGCACCAACACCTATATGCTAAATTTTGGATAGTGAAGACCGATTCATGTGTGGTGAATGGTATTGATTTTGGAACTTTGGGGACATATCCCGTACCGGTTTTGATAGCGGACTTTATTAAAACATTTAAAATTTAGTACTTTTGGGTATTAGATAAAAATTATGAGTGGAACATTGAACAAGGTAATGCTTATCGGGCATTTGGGAGACGAAGTGAAAATGCACTATTTTGAGGGCGGTGGTAGTATAGGAAGATTTCCTATTGCGACCAATGAGACTTATACCAATAAGCAAACAGGTGAGCGTGTGACCAACACGGATTGGCATAATATTGTTGTACGGAACAAGGCCGCTGAAATTTGTGAAAAGTACCTTAGCAAAGGGGATAAGGTTTATGTTGAGGGGCGCTTGAAGAACAGGCAATGGCAAGGGGAGGATGGCAATACACGGTATACCACCGAGGTGCATGTACAGGATTTCACTTTCCTGAGTACAAAGAAGGAGAGTATGGCAAATGCACAGGTATCTGGTCAGCCGGCGCAATCGGCCCCATCATCGCAACCTGTGCGGCATAAAGGATCTACAGGGGCTGCTGGACCAACAACGCCTGTTGAATCCGAGGATGATGACCTACCATTTTGACCTTATGAAAATTAAAATCTGACTGTTGGATCCGGAACCCCTTAGTTTTTCCCTGAATTCCATAGCTATGGAGGGTGCTTTTGTGCTCAATGTCTGCATACTAATGATATTGCTGCTTTGTTCGGCCCTCATTTCGGGTGCGGAGGTGGCCTTTTTTGGTTTGTCCCCAACAGACATCAATACCATTGGGCAAGATAAGACGGCCAAGGGCAATATTGTCGTGAAATTGCTCGAACGCCCCAAAAAGCTATTGGCGACCATATTAATAGCCAACAATGCGATCAATATCGGGATCGTTCTTATCTTTAAACTGGTCGGGGATACATTGTTCTCGAACATTGATTATTTTTTGTTCGATTTTATTTCGGTCCGTTTTGTTCTGGAGGTTTTGGTGGCAACCTTTTTGATCCTGATGTTTGGAGAGATCCTGCCTAAGGTATATGCCAATAGGAATAGGGTGAGTTTTTCCCATTTCATGGCGTATCCGTTAAAAGTGCTCGATTTTATTTTTTCCCCATTGAGCCTGCCAATGCGATCGAGTACGATCTACCTGAATGAAAGATTGGGCACACATAAATCGAACCTTAGTGTGGATCATTTGTCCCAGGCTTTGGAGCTGACATCCGAAGGGGATACCACGAAAGAGGAACAGAAACTATTGGAAGGTATAGTTTCATTTGGGAACACCGATACCAAACAGGTGATGCGCCCACGGATCGATCTTTTTGCCTTAAGTGAGGATATGAAATTCCCCGATGTGCTCAGCGAGATAAAAAAACAAGGGTACTCCAGGATTCCCGTATTCTCTGAAAACATGGATAATGTCCTGGGGGTACTTTACGTAAAGGACCTTCTACCTTTTATAGACAGGAAGTCCTTTAATTGGGTCTCGCTGATACGGGAACCTTACTTTGTGCCGGAAAACAAAAAATTGGATGATCTTTTGATGGAGTTCCAAGAAAAGAAAAACCATTTGGCAGTGGTGGTCGATGAATATGGGGGTACCTCGGGTATTGTTACCCTTGAGGATATCATTGAGGAAATCGTAGGGGATATCAGTGACGAATTCGATGATGAGGACCTGGTGTATTCCAAATTGGATGATTTTAATTACGTCTTTGACGGAAAGACGGCCCTAAAGGATTTTTATAGGGTGGTGAGGATTGATGATGATGGGGACTTTGAGGAACAAAAGGGGGAATCCGAGACCATTGCCGGTTTTGTATTGGAGATTGCTGGGAAATTCCCCAAAAAAGGGAGTAAGGTAATTTTCAAGAATTACGAGTTCATCGTAGAGAGTTTGGATAAAAAAAGATTGAAACAAATTAAAGTGACCTTGCCACATGGGAATTAAGCGTATCCTTTTCTTACTGTTTTTTACCACTGTCCTTATGGGTTGCCAGGAAGATGTGATTCCTAAGCCGAAGGCCAAATTACGGTTGGAATACCCTAAACCGGATTACGGACTTCTTGAAACGGACCATTTTAAATTCCTAAAGAACCAATCTAGTATTTTCAAGCAAAAGGACGCCTATTCAATGACCTTGGACTACCCGACCATGAAAGGTTCCCTGTTTATAACCTATAAGGATGTTAGGGGCAATATTGACAAGCTGTTGATGGATGCCCAAAAGTTATCCATAGAACATTCTGCGAAGGCTGATGGTATTTTGCCACATCCTTTTGTGAATGAAAAGGACCAGGTATACGGAATGTTCTTCGAAGTTGTAGGTGATGCGGCCTCACAAGCCCAATTTTATGTTACCGACAGTACCGAACATTTTGTGACCGGTTCCCTCTACTTCTATGTAAGGCCCAATTACGATTCCATATACCCCGCAGCAACGTATTTGCAGAACGACATAAAGAAATTTATGGAAAGTGTTCGCTGGAAGTAGGTACAAAAGTAACTTGTTCCTCGTTTAGAGGAACGGACAGCAGCCACGATAATTTAAAACCGTTTTTACTTGCCGAGTAGTTTTTCGGCATTGGCTATACTGGTGTTGATCTGTTCACGAAGGGCCTTTACCTTTTCCTCCTCCTCATCCAACCAATCCTGCTTTTCCTCTGTCAGTTTTTTCCCGTTTAGAATCTCATCGGAATCAAACCGACTGCCAAAGCCTTTCATCCAATCCATCATTGCCTTATGGGCATCTTGGAGGTCCTTTCTTGCATTTTTGTACTGTAACCCCAATTCAGTACTATCTTCCTTACTGCTCAATTCGCCGACCATTCTTCCCATTACGCTCATTTTTGGCATTACCTCGTCATGAATGGCCATAACCTTGGCCATTTGTTTGCCAGAAGCACTTTCGTCAATTTTTTTCTCGTCTTTACATGAGATATTCGAAATTAGGAATACTAGGGCTAAGAGACTTAAAAACTTTTTCATTCTTTCTAAATGTATTTGTTTGGTTTCTATGGTTTTAATTACGTTATACCTGATGTTTGGGAGTGTTCCTTGGATTTGTGGCGGTTTGCCCTGACAGGGGCGAATGCCATTGGGCCTCTCCCTTTTCAGAATTTGGTATAATGGGGATATCTCCCTCCCCATCATCCATTTTCTTTTTCAAAAATACACAATACCTATTTCTTTTTAAGACAAATTGTATCCGATATTTCATTGAATCCATTTTTTAATCGCAGGGCGATAGCCAAAAAAGGGTTTACCTCGAAATGAAAAAAACAAAAGGTATGACCCGTGCCCTTGGGTGATTATGGTTGTCGGGGCCGTGTTGTTCGGCAAGGTTATCACTAAAAAAAAGACCGTTATAAAAAATAACGGTCTTTATCCAATATTTGGTACATACCAAGGCTTTGGGTTTTTGTTCCAAATCCCTAGAACTTTGGTTTTTCAGTATTTTCGGCGAATTTATCATAGTACTTTACAGGAACTTTTTTTCCGTTGAAGGTAACCTTCTCCAAGTTTTCGATAACATCACTCCCTTTTCCTGTGACAACTATACGGGCATTGTCGATACTCATGTATTTTTGGGCGGCCTTTTGTACATCTTCCTTGGTCACGGCATTCAAACGTTCCAGATATGTCTTGTAATAATCTTTAGGAAGTCCTTCGGTTTCTATGTTCAGGGCATAGCGGGCAATGGTTCCCGGTTTTTCCAAAGCCAGTACAAAACTACCTGTGTATTTGGCCTTTGCGTTTTCCAGTTCCTCATCCGTAACAGGTTGCTTCACTATTTTGTCAATTTCCTTTAAAATCTCAACCACTGTACTGTCGGTCACCATATTACGTACTTGTGTGCTGACAAAGAAAGGTGAAGGTGCATATTTGTCATTTCCAATATGCGAATAGGCACCATAGGTATAGGCCTTGTCTTCCCTTAAATTCAAGAATAGGCGTGCCTCTCCCCCTCCACCAAGGATTTTATTGGCAAGGATGGAAGCCAGATAATCCTCGTTTTTCATTTGGAGGTCGGCCAAATTCTCAACGGTTACTTCAGATTGTACGGCATTGGGGACATCGACGAAGTTGATCTGGGTATATTGGGCATTGGATGGTTTGGAGAATTGTAAGGAAGGAGGGGTCGCTTTAACCCAAGGGGTAAAATATTCATCGACCAATGTTTTGACCTTTTCGAATCCAACATCACCCACGATTACCAAATATGCATTTGCCGGCACAAAATAATCTTCATAAAAATGGATTACGTCGAATAAGGTTATGTTGTTCACTGTCTCCTCGGTTGCAAATTCACCATAAGGGTGTCCTTTGCCATAGGCCAGGGCATTTGCCACCCGGTTGGAAATTGCGGTGACATCCTTTTCCTCGGCCTTTAGTGAAGTGATCAATTTTTGTTTTTCCTTTTGGAACTCCTCTTCGGTGAAATTAGGGTTAATGGCGGCATCGGCCATAAGTTCGAAGATTCTTGGAAAGTATTTTGACAATGAACTTGCATGGGCACTTTGGGAACCAAAACTGATACGTGCACCTAGAAAATCCACCTCCTCGTTAAAATCATCCTTTGGAATGGATTTGGACCCATTGCCCAAAAGACTGGCGGTTAGATCGGAGACCCCGGCCTTATTGCCTTCGGGAATTGGAGGGTTGTCTATTAGCAATTGTATGGATACCCGTGGCAACTTGTGGTTCTCGACCACTAGAACCTTAAGTCCGTTTTTGAGTTCGTAATGTAGTGGTTCGCTCAGATTGATTTCTGGGGAAGGGCCTGGTTCTGGCATTTTGCTTCTATCGATTTGGGCCTGTAAATTAAAGGCCATGAAGCCGAGGATCAACGTTATATATAGTCTTTTCATTGTTTTTTAGTTTTTTGTTGCTTCTTGGGGTAGGTATTCCAGCTCGACTCGTTGGTTTGGTTTAAGGTACTTATTGGATACTTCCAATATCTCCTCCCTTGTAATCGATCGGTAGATTTCGATTTCATTATTGATCAAGTCGGTGTTGTCATATAACATATAATATCTTGCCAAGGAATTTGCTATGCCCGAAATACTACTATTTGAATTCACGAATGTATTCTCAAATTTGTTCTGTAGTTTTTGATAATCCTTTTCAGAGATCAATTCGGATTGTAGCTTCTCGATTTCCCCGTCTATATCGGTCTTCAAGTCCTCCAAGGAGGTCTCCCCTACTGGGAGGGCCCCAACAATATAAGCGCCATAGTCTTCCTGTGACCCATTGAAGGCAAAGACCTGAAGGGCCTTCTTCTCTTTGTCAACCAATTTCTTGTAAAGTTTGGAGCTTTTCCCATCGCTCAGATAGGTAGAGATCATATCGAGTACATAAGCGTCCCTACTGGTTTGGGCAGGGGTTCTGTATCCTAGTAAAATAGCGGGTATCTGTATATTCGGATCGTGGTATTCGGTTTTTATGGAAGTGGTGATAGGGTCTTCCATGAACGTTTGGCGTTGGATGTCCTTGCCCTTGGGAATAGGCCCGAAATACTCTTGTACCATTTTTTTGGTCTTGTCCAACGATATGTCCCCCGCGACGACCAGTACGGCATTGTTGGGTACATAATATGTTTTGTTGAATGTTTTAAAATCATCCAAAGAGGCATTTGCCAAATGCTCCAAAGAACCAATGGTTTGCCAGCGATAGGGGTGTTTTTTGAACAGATGTACGAAGATCTGCTCACGCCATCTTCCATAAGGGGCATTGTCATAACGCATTCTTCGTTCTTCCTGGACAACCTCACTTTGGGTATCTACCCCGATCTTGTTGATTATGGGGTGCATCATTCGTTCAGATTCCATCCAAAGGCCCAACTCTAGATTGTTCGAAGGGAACACCTCATAGTAATAGGTACGGTCCTGGGTGGTGTTTGCGTTGTTCTGGCCCCCGTTCGATGAGACGATCTTAAACCATTCCCCGCGTTTTATGTTCTTTGTGCCCTCGAACAATAAGTGTTCAAAGAAATGGGCAAAACCTGTTTTTTCGGGATTTTCATCTTTGGCCCCTACGTGGTACATGACCGAAGTGGTTACGACGGGGGCGTTATTGTCTTGGTGTAAGATTACGTGAAGACCATTATCAAGATCGTATTCTAGGAAAGAGACTTCTTGGGCAGGGATAGTTGGCGAAAAGAATAGGGCCAGCATACCTAGGGTCAGCGATGTTTTTATTCTCATAGGACTAATTACTTAATATAATTGTACAATGTGTTTTTATTATTGGATAGGCTAATATATAATTTTAAGGATAAGTATTCGATCGTTCCTTTGTTTTTAACAGGGTTTTAATCGGATTGTCCAAGGTTTGGCCCTGCAGGTCCAATAATTATCGATTATCCCATTTTAAGTTCCCCCATTATTTTAGTGATCATATTTATGATGGTACAGTTATTCGACCCGAACAGGTAGCGGTAAAAATGATGGCCCACGGTATGGGATAGCCCTGTTTTTAGGCTATTTTTTATTTGTAAATCACTTGTACATTAATGAATTAGCAGTATATTTGCACCCGCCCATTCAAAAAGGTGGGCTTAAAATTTAACTAATATATACGCTATGTATGCAATTGTAGAGATGGCAGGGCAGCAATTTAAGGTTGCGAAAGACCAAAAAGTATATGTTCACCGTTTACAGGCAGAAGAAGGGAAAAAGGTAACTTTTGACAATGTACTTCTTTTGGATGATGGTAAGAACGTTACTGTTGGCGCCCCAGCTATAGACGGGGCCGCTGTTGAGGCTAAGGTCATTAAGCACCTTAGGGGTGACAAGGTTATTGTCTTTAAAAAGAAAAGACGTAAGGGTTATGCTGTAAAGAATGGTCATCGCCAATCCTTTACGGAAATCGTTGTTGAGAGTATTGTTTCCTCTGGAGCAAAAAAAGCAGCAGCTGTAAAGAAGGCTGTGGCAGCACCAAAAGCCAAAGCAGCACCAAAAAAGGCAGCTGTTAAAGCGGTAGCGCCTAAAAAAGCTGCTTCCAAGAAAGCCGATGACCTAAAAAAGGTTGAAGGTATTGGGCCAAAAATCGCAGAGACCTTAATCGCTGCAGGAATATCCACTTTTGCCGAATTGGCAAGTACCAAAGCGGATAAAATCGCTGAGATCATTTCGGATGTTCGTGGTAACCATGTAACGGACACTTGGCCGGCACAAGCTAAATTGGCTGCCGAGGGTAAATGGGATGAGTTGAAGGAATGGCAAGATAAATTAGACGGTGGTAAGGCATAATGGCCAAACCATTAAGAATAACAATAAAAACCGAAAAAAATGGCTCACAAGAAAGGTGTAGGTAGTTCGAAGAACGGTAGGGAATCAGAATCGAAACGCTTAGGGGTTAAGATTTTTGGTGGCCAGGCGGCCATCGCTGGTAATATCATCGTTAGACAACGTGGTACTAGGCACAACCCAGGAGAAAATGTCTATGCAGGTAAAGATCATACATTACATGCAAGAGTAGATGGAATCGTGAAATTCCAAAAGAAAGCAGGAGGAAAATCCTATGTTTCCATAGAGCCCTTTGAGGCCTAGGATCTTATATTTTAAAGAATAGAAAAACCTTCCATTTCCGGAAGGTTTTTTGTTTTTATATCATAGGTATTTCACCCCATACCCTCCATGGGCCGTCCTCCTGTATATGCCCTGTGTGGGGTGGGTACATGATTGGTCTATCGTTAAGTTTCAAGGCTATGGCCCTGACCGCCGATCAACATGCCTCCTTTTTAGGATACGTTCATGTTCGTATAAGATTCCATCCGCTATGGGCCAAGAGGGAAGTTCCCGTCTGGCCGCCTACTTTTCCCTTAATGTGTTCCGGGATTGTACTGGGGCGGAAGCAATGTGGGCATTATGCCTTTTCGAGACTTTCCTTAAGACCTTCCTTCCTGTTGTCAATATAGGTTTTAGTACCTGTAATAATCAGGTTTGAAAGGGCCTTTTACGGTTACCCCAATATATTTTGCTTGGTCCTCACGGAGTTCTGTAAGCTCGGCACCTAATCTCGACAAATGCAATTTGGCGACTTTCTCGTCCAGATGTTTGGGGAGCATATATACCTTGTTTTCGTAGGCATCACTATTTTTCCAAAGTTCGATCTGTGCCAAGGTCTGATTGGTAAAAGAGTTGCTCATTACGAAACTTGGGTGGCCGGTAGCACATCCTAGGTTGACCAAGCGTCCTTCTGCCAAGATGATGATGTCTTTGCCGTCAATGGTGTATTTATCTACCTGTGGTTTTATTTCATCCTTGGTATCGCCATAGTTGGCGTTCAACCAAGCCATATCGATCTCATTATCGAAATGTCCGATGTTACAGACGATCACCTTGTCCCGCATGGCCTTAAAATGCTCGGCCCTTATAATATCCTTGTTTCCTGTAGTTGTGATTACGATATCCGCATTGCCTACCACATTCTCTAATTTCCTCACTTCAAAACCTTCCATACAGGCTTGTAAGGCACATATTGGGTCAATCTCGGTAATGGTCACTATGGCACCTGTACCTTTGAATGAAGCGGCCGTGCCTTTGCCTACGTCGCCATATCCGGCGACTACCACGCGTTTACCGGCCAACATAGTATCGGTCGCCCTGCGAATGGCATCTACGGCACTTTCACGGCAACCGTATTTATTATCGAATTTTGATTTGGTGACCGAATCGTTCACATTGATAGCGGGCATCGGCAAGGTGCCATTTTTAACCCTTTCGTACAAACGATGGACTCCTGTTGTGGTTTCTTCCGACAGTCCTTTTACCCCAGAAGCAAGCTCAGGGTATTTGTCCAAGACCATATTGGTAAGGTCTCCACCATCATCTAGGATCATATTCAGCGGTTTGCGGTCTTCACCAAAGAACAGGGTTTGCTCTATGCACCAGTCAAACTCCTCCTCATTCATACCTTTCCATGCATATACAGGAATGCCTGTGGCGGCAATGGCAGCAGCGGCATGGTCTTGTGTGGAGAAGATATTGCAGGAACTCCAAGTAACATCGGCACCAAGGGCCACAAGGGTTTCGATTAAGACCGCAGTCTGTATGGTCATGTGTAAACAGCCTGCGATACGGGCACCTTTAAGGGGTTTCTCATCCTTATACTCTTCCCGAAGAGCCATGAGTCCTGGCATTTCTGCTTCGGCCAAAGTAATCTCTTTTCTTCCCCAATCCGCTAGGGTAATATCTTTTACCTTATTAGGAACATATGAAACGGTTTTGGTAGCCATATCCTTTTTTATTTTTACTTTCGTTGTTGATTATTGCTCTTTTTTAAGAATTGCGAAGTTACGAATATCCTAAATAACAACATGCCTCTTTATAAGACAATAGAAGTTGCCCCGTCGATCAAAGTATATATTTGGAAGATAGAAGAAACCGAGGAGGAGCTATCCAAGGGTATTGAGCTTACCGAACATTGCCAAAACCGTATAAATGGCATGAAGTCCAAATTGCATCGCAAGGGCTTTTTAAGTATTCGACATTTAATGGCCAGGGCGGGTTATGAGGACAAGGATCTTTATTATGACCCGGTGGGCAAACCACATTTGTATGACGGTAACCATATTAGTATTACACATTCACACCAATTTACCGGAATTATTGTAAGTAAGGAGCACGAGGTTGGGATAGATATTGAATTGCAACGCGATTTAATTACCCGTATAGCCCATAAATTCACCCCTACTGATGCCTATACCCATATTGAGGACAGGAAAGACCTTGTTCGTAAATATACCATTGTCTGGGGCTGTAAGGAATCACTGTATAAGATATATGCTACTGCCGGACTCAGTTTCTTAAAGCATATCCACATCAATGACTTTGGATTTTCGGACCGGAACCTTGAAGGGGAGATCGATTATAAAGGGAATACTACCTATTATAGGTTGAAATTCATGGAATTCGAAGGTTTTACATGTGTTTACGCTTTTAAAAAATAAATTGGGTTAGTGAGCTAAATTACGTACCTTGATTGTCATAAATAAAACTGGTCTTATGGGAGAACCTAAGGATCATAATATATTCGGTTTTATAAAGGAATTTCCAAATGATGGGGCATGCAAGGCTTATCTGGCAAGGATAAAATGGCAGGATGGTTTTAGGTGTGTGAAGTGCGGCCATACAAAAGGGTGTAAAAAGCCGGGCCACAAGTATCATTGTTACAATTGCCATCATGTGGAAAGTGCTACGGCGAACACCTTGTTCCATAAGGTTAAGTTTGGTTTGCAGAAAGCCTTTTGCATTGTTTTTGGGATGGGCACAAGTAGTAAAGGCATTTCGAGTGTTCAAATGGGAAAACGTTTTGGTATTAGGCAGGGTACAGCTTGGTCTTTTATGCGGAAAGTGAAAGGGGCCATGGTCAACGGCCAGGAATGCCCTTCGTCGGAACCAGTCCATGTAGAGGAATTCACGATAGGTGGGAAAGGGGAACAGGGTAATCAAGACCCTGTAAAAAAGGCCTTAATAGTAGTGGAGCTGGATAGGGAGCATCAAATGAAGCGGGTTTTTGTAAGGTCCATTGAGGATTGTTTGGGCGAACGGTCAATATTAATATTTGAAGAGCACATAGGAACAACGGCACATATGGTGCTTGATGGGGATGGTACAGTATTATGATATTGGGCCAAACCAATGATAATGGCGAGGCATTCTTCATGGGGCTATTGGAAGGATGGTTATGGCAATTTTGTGGCAATCCGAAAAAGTTTAAACGAGTTCATGGAATAAGAACATTGAACAGTTACTTAATTATGTGTATAATCCAATATATTTATATGTTATTATGGAAATATCGGTAGAACTTACTTTTTCGCCTTTACAGGATGATTTTGAACAACATATCATCAACTTTATCAAAAAATTAAGGGCATCGGGACTTACGATTTTGGAGAATCCCTTAAGCACACAGGTTTTTGGCCCATACGATGAGGTCATGAAGGTGTTGGACACAGAAATAAAAATCGCCTTTGAACTTATGGATCGGGGATTGCTCTATATGAAACTGGTAAAATCGGACAGGAGTACATATGAGCCACATTTTTGATTTTTTTTTCGGGCAATATGCCGGTTACGAAACGTACTATGTCGTTTTGGAGATTGTTGCGGTTATTTTTGGGTTACTGTCTGTCTGGTTTTCAAAACAAAACAATATCCTGGTTTATCCAACGGGATTGATCAGCACTTCCATTTATGTCTACCTTCTTTTTAAATGGGGGTTGATAGGGGATATGATGATCAATGGATATTATTTTATAATGAGTATATATGGTTGGTATGTATGGACCCGGAAAGTGGATGACTCACATTTCACCCCGATAACCAAAGCAACGAATAAGGAGCATAGGATATCGGTCTTGATTTTTATGGCCACCTTGGTCTTTGTTTTCGTGGTCTATCAAATGTTCGATAAATGGACAAGTTGGACCGCTTATGTAGATACCGTAACAACAGCAGTGTTCTTTGTGGGTATGTGGCTTATGGCCAGACGAAAAATCGAAAATTGGTTGTATTGGATCGTGGGGGATATAATTTCGGTTCCCTTATATTTTTATAAGGGATTTACGTTTACAAGTTTTCAGTACCTTATATTTACGGTCATAGCAATATTCGGATACTTGGCATGGAAGAAAAATTTAAGCAGCAACCCGTTGATGGCATTATCAAGATAGTATTATTTGGCCCCGAATCTACTGGAAAAACTACCCTATCAGAACAATTGGCCCGACATTATTGTTCTGTTTGGGTACCTGAATATGCTAGGGAATATCTTCAGGATAAATGGAACAATGAACGAAAGACCTGTGAGCCCAAGGATCTATTGCCGATTGCCGAGGGGCAAATGCTTCTTGAGAATGATCTGGCCCGAAAAGCATCAAGAGTCCTAATCTGTGATACCGACCTATTGGAGACCAAGGTATACTCCGAAGCATATTATCTTGGATATTGTGACCCACTGTTGGAAAAGTATGCCCTGGAAAACCAATATGACCTTTATTTTCTCACATATATCGATATACCCTGGGAGAAAGACGATTTAAGGGACAAGCCCAATGAACGTGAAAGGATGTTTTTATATTTCAAGGATACATTGGAGAAGTATAACAGGAAATACGTTATCTTGAAGGGCGATAAAAAAACCCGTTTAAAAATAGCAGTCGAACATATAGATAATCTATTGAAAAAATGATTCGATTTACTGAAGAAGATTTAGGACTATTGGCCGAAAAAGGTATAGGCAAGGAAAAAGTCAAAAAACAGATCAAGATTTTTGAAGAAGGGATTCCCTTTGTGAATTTAGTTAAGGCGGCCGTTGTCGGTGATGGCATCCTTAGGTTCACGGTACGTGAGCAGAAAGGATTGATCAATAAATTCGAGGAGACCAGGAAAGGTTTGTCACTTCTGAAGTTCGTACCTGCCTCAGGGGCTGCATCAAGGATGTTCAAGGCCTTGTTCAACTTCTTGGAAACCTATGACCCGGCAAAGGAAAAATTGGAACAATATTTTGAGCGTACCCATGATTCGGATTTAAAGGTTTTTAGGGATGGATTGAGGAAATTCCCCTTTTATGAGACCGTAATGGGGAGGATAAAAGGTAAGGCGGCCAATTCCGATGGGGAGCTATATCTCTTTGTAAAGGAAATGATGTCCGAGGAGGCTTTGAATTACGGTTTTTACCCTAAAGGACTCTTGGCTTTCCATAACTATGGGGAATATACGGCAACACCTTTTGAGGAACATTTAAAAGAAGCGGCGGATTATGCTGCGGTCGATGGGGAGGCACATTTACATTTTACGATTTCCGAACAACATATAGGTATGTTCACCAAGGAATATGGTAAGATCAACGAGAGATTGGGCAAGGCCACGAATACGGTTTTCCATGTCACCTATTCTTATCAAAAAAATGCAACAGATACCATTGCGGTCGATATGGATAACAACCCTTTCCGTAATTCCGATGGTTCACTTCTTTTTAGGCCCGGTGGGCATGGGGCATTGATAGAGAACCTTGATGATGAGGATGCCGATATCATATTCATCAAGAACATAGACAATGTTGTTGTTCCGAATGCACAGGAAGAGCTCACGAAGAGCAAAAAAATGCTGGCAGGCCTATTGTTTAAAGTACAGGAAAAAGCATTTGCCTATGCCAAAAGAATCGATGACGGTAATTTGATGGCAATTATTATATCGGAGATCAAAGAGTTTCTGGAAAACGAATTGAATGTATGTTTTGCGGACAATTATCCAAGTTTCAGTATTGGGGAGCAGACTGAAATATTGAAAGATAAGATCAATCGGCCAATCCGCATCTGTGGTATGGTAAAAAATGAAGGGGAGCCCGGTGGCGGTCCTTTCTGGGTCAAGAACCTACATGATCATGTGTCCTTACAGATTATCGAATCTGCCCAGATAGATATGTCCAATACGGGGCAGGCCCAGATTCTTAAGAATGCCACACATTTCAATCCTGTGGATCTGGTCTGTGGTATTAAGGATCATAAAGGTGAAAAATATAACCTATTGGATTATGTTGATCATAAACAAGGCTTTATCACCGAAAAAACAAAAGATGGCCGTCCTCTAAAAGCTTTGGAACTACCAGGGCTCTGGAATGGGGCAATGGCATATTGGAACACGATTTTTGTTGAGGTGCCACTGGCAACGTTCAATCCTGTGAAAACAGTGAATGACTTATTGAAACCCACACATCAGGTTTCCTAAGGCCAGACCAAGTTTGATATTCTTCAAAAGTGTATAATTTTTATACACTTTTTTTATTTAAACACATTTTTATACAGTTTGCCATTTTTAATGGTTTATTGTAAACAACTAGTAATCAATTGATTAAAATGGAATGACACCCTTGGTGGGTTTTGGCATTGTTTTGTCATAACGTTAACCAAGAATGTTCAATTAAAATATATAAAAATGAAAAAATTAGTTTTTGCAACAGCATTGGTTTTAGGAGGTTTAACGGTCGGTACTGCCGCTTCACCTATTTTCCACGATGGAATAATGGAAGAGGTCCTTGTTCAGGACTTTATTGAAATAGAGCTTTCAGAAGTACCTGAGGCCATAATCAGCGCTTTGAAAGAAGCATATCCTGGTGTAACCTTGGTCAAGGCATATAAAAATGGCGAGGGGCAATTTAAATTGGAAGTTTCTTCCGAAGATGGTAGTACAACTGAATTGTACGCCGATGCCGAAGGGAACTGGATCGAGATGTAAGACGTCTTTGGTGGGTTTCAAATCTTAAAGTTGCCTTTGGGCGGTTTTTTGTGGTCGACACCCGATTTATATGATGAATAGGTTTTTAACAAGTGCATTGATCAACGACCTTCAAAAAATGCACGGCGATTAAAATTCCATTTATCACCATTTAAATCCCACTTATATTTTTGTTACGGTGGTTTTAAATCCACACTCCACTTTTGTTTCGTTGGTTTGGTCGTAAAAGGGGTAGCATTTTGCTATCCCTTTTTCATTTTAACAGGATTGTATATCGTTTCAATATTTACGGCAATAGTATTTTAGGTTTAGAATAATTTTATATACCATGATAGCTTACTTGTGGTAATTTTACGTACATACCTATGATGGATGACGCTATGCCTAAAATCTTGATCATTGAGGATGATACCACGTTTGCCCAGATGTTGCAAAAGTTTTTGATCAAAAAGGGATATGGGGTGGAAATCGGTTTTACGGTGAAGGAAGGGAGACGGAAATTAAAACAAAACGAGTTTGATCTTGTGTTGACCGATTTAAGATTGCCCGATGCCGAAGGAATAGAGTTGATCGCGGACATGCAACAGAAGGTGCCTGTGATTATAATGACAGGTTATGCCGAGGTAAGTTCCGCAGTCACGGCCATGAAAAAAGGGGCTTATGACTATATATCAAAACCTTTTACCCCGGAGGCTGTATTAAAGATTATCGGTTCTGCCTTAAGTACAGCCCCAAAAACGGAAACATCGCAAAGAGGGCAAGTTGCCCCTAGGGAAAATCTGGAGCCCCAACGGCCTTCCTCGACAATCATCGGTAGTCTCGATTTGGTGAGCCCGGCATCTAAAAAGTTGGAAGAATATATTTGCCTCGTCGCACCAACTGACATGTCGGTGTTGATTACAGGGGAGAGTGGCACAGGTAAGGAGGTTACGGCAAAGTCTATCCACGATCGTAGTGAAAGAAGAGGTAGGCCCTTTATCGCCGTGGATTGTGGGGCCATTCCCAAAGAATTGGCCTCTGGTGAGTTCTTTGGACATTTAAAGGGAAGTTTTACAGGTGCTATAAATGATAAGGTAGGAACATTCGAGGCAGCAAATGGAGGTACCCTCTTCTTGGATGAAGTGGGGAATCTGCCCTATGACAACCAGATACAGCTTTTACGGGCATTGCAAGAACGTAGGATCAGGCGTATCGGAAGCACTAAGGAAATCGATGTGGATGTTAGGATACTCACGGCAACCAACGAGGATTTAAAGGTTGCGGTAAAGGAGGGAAGGTTTCGGGAGGATTTGTACCACAGGTTGAATGAATTCTCACTTCATATACCGTCCTTGATAGATAGGCAGGGGGATTTGGCGGTTCTTGCGGAACATTTTCTGGAAGTTTCCAATAAGTACCTGAATAAAAGAATTACTGGATTCACGAAGGAAGTTTGGGGCATTTTTGAATCCTATGGCTGGCCGGGAAATATTCGGGAACTGCAGAATGTTATACAACGTGCCGTACTGTTGACCAGGGATGGTGAAATAACAAAAGAAGCCCTGCCCACCGAGATTATCGAAGCACCCACTGTAAACAACGATATTGGGAATATCTCCAAATCTGAATTTGAAAAAGAGCAAATTATAAAGGCACTTAAACGTACCAATTATAATAAGTCCAAGGCAGCGAAACTTCTTCAGGTTACAAGAAAGACCTTATACAATAGAATCAGTCACTATGATCTGGATGTGTAGCCACATGCTTCCTTAGTTCTTCGAGTAATGGGGTAATATGGTCCATTAGGCTATCATAGGTTTGAAGTAAATCCATGGAGCCGGGTGCTGTGCTTTCCAGTTTACATAGTAGATCAATACAGGAAGGGTCAACTACCAATTGCCTGAACATGGGTAACATTCTATGGGCTGTATTTTTGCTTTTTGGATAGTTGTTTTGGGTAGCTGCCTCTTTTAATGTTTCCATGCTATCACACGTATTCCTTATAAATGTCTGCAATACTTCGTTAATTGATCTTTCGTCATCGCCCAAGAATGAACGAAGGATCCCCAAGCTATAGGTCGTACTTTCCTCTTCGGTCGGCACAGCTTTGGCCGGTGTCATCTTATCGTTATTTTTCCCCAAGGAAAGAAAGGGTCGTAGGGTGTGGAATAATTGGGTGTTGGAAAATGGTTTTTGTAGTACGGTTGTAAATCCATGGGATAGAAAAAGATGTTCGTTTAAATCCCGTCTTCCGGTCATGGCTATAATGGGCTGGTCCGAGTAATGGCCGTATTTCCCCGATTTCAATTGGGCCAGTACCCCAAAACCGGTAATCGAGGGCATTTCAATATCGGTCAGTACCACTCCATATTCCAGACCTTCTTTTTGCAGGGTGCTGAAATCGGTGCACAATATGGGTTCAATATTCTCCGATTTTAAAAACTCGCCCACCATTTGTATAAATGATGCATCATCATCAATAATCAGTATGGTCGATTTATCGTGTAGGGTTTTTTCATGGTTAGGGATTTTGGGCAGGGTAGGTGCTGTTGTAAAATCGAATGGCAGCGTTATGGTAAAGGTACTGCCAACCCCCAAGGTGCTCTCCAGGGTCATTCTACCTCCTAGTAAATCAACAAGTTTTTTGGAAATGGTAAGTCCCAGGCCGTATCCGCCGTATTTTTTCTCCGTATCGATTTCTGCCTGCGTAAATTCCTTAAAAATCAGTTGCTGTTTTTCTTTACCAATACCAATACCCGTATCCGAGATCTGAATTTGGATCAGGCTATCTGAAAAACGGTTTTTCAATCGATGGGCCTTAATGGTTATGCTTCCTTCTTCTGTGAATTTAAAGGCGTTGCCCAAAAGGTTGTTTATAATTTGACGTAATCGGATGGGGTCGCCCAGGATGTCCTGGTCCAATTCATCATCAATATCCAATATGACGAAGATATCTTTGTCCTTATATTGTACCGAAAGATCATGTGAAGATTCCTTGATGAGCTGCGACAGGTTTAAGGGTACTTTTTTGATGTTGATTTCCCCAGTCTCCAATCTTGTGAAATCGAGTAGGTCATTTACCAAATTATTGACATAACCCGCCGCCGACTTAATATGGGTCAGACATTCGTCTTGGTTTGGGGATAGTTTTGATTTCTCTATGATTTCTGAATACCCCATGATGGTATTCAAGGGGGTTCTAAGGTCATGGCTAACGGTTTTGATGAGCTGCTCCCGGCTTTTTAGCAAGGATTCGGAAAATCTTTTTTCCTTTTCCAGTTTTTGTCGGTATACATTGGCCTTCCAGAAATCCCGGTTAATGATGAAAGTGAATATCCCAACCATAAGAAAACCCAATATAGCGGCAATTACGGCCAATTGGATGCTTCGTTTTAAGGTGGCCTCCCTATTGATGTTGTCATTGATGCTACTTACCAGCACCTCTTTTTCCAATGAAGTGATGATATTTCGCAATTGTTGGGAAAGCTCTAGGTCGGTTTGGATGATTTTCGATTCTTGATAGGTTTGGGAGTTTTCATTGATGGTATTGTTCGCTTTGATCCCTTTTATAAGCTGCTTCAGGACCTGTAGTATGGAGTCTGTTTTTTTTGACCTGTTGGTTTCCGTTTCATCCAAGGGGACGTTCTCATTCAGGTAATTGGCCATTTTACGAATGGATTCTTGGGCTTTGGGAGGTAGTTCATTAAGATTCGGAGCTAGGTTCTCGGCAGTGATAATCCCTAGGGAAGCCTCCATTTTGTTGAGCTCATCAAGGGCGTTGTTTATAGATTTTCCGGTTTTGTTCTCGGTTTTTAATTTTCGTAAAGCGTTGTTGTTGGTTACCTTTTTCTCCAATAAGTAACATAAACTATCCAATAGTGCGCCTTGGTTCTTGCTTTGTGATAGGTTCTTTAGGCTTTCAATATCGGTGAATATGGAGTCTATTTTTTTTGAGTAGGCAATGATGTTTTTCTTTTCACGATGTTGTATGGCTAGTTTCGATAAACTTTCCGCTTCATAGATATCGGTAAATAATGTACTGGTCTTTAGTAATTTGGTCTCATTGTTGTCGAAAGTGTCGTTGGAGATATAATTCCTTATTTCCAAAAAAATGTAGAATGAGGCAATGGACGCTAGCAAGATCAGAAGTAGATAACTGAAGGCGATCTTGATAGTGAATTTATTTTTGGACTTTTCCATAGCGTCTTTTCCTTACCTTAAATACGTACGAATCCGATATACGGGATCGAATGGAAGTGATAATTTGTAACCTTATGTCCCTTGTGGATCGACGTGGAATATTTTTGCTTTTTTTCATGGAATATTAAAAATCTGTATTACTTTCGCAGTATCTCAAAGGGGTGTTTGACCCTCGAACTTTAAACAGGACTTTTCTTAAGAAGATCGGGACAAGCTGAGATCATACCCAATGAACCTGGGCAGGTAATGCTGCCAAGGGAGGCAAAGGTTGCCATTTGGATCATCATACCGTTTCCATTGGAAACAAAAATCATTTTTAACCAAGAATAACGCCCCTTTTATTCGTAATAAACCTATTACGAATGAAATCGCACTATTTCTTTTCTAATGCCGTAACTGCAAATTCGAAGTACAGTCCAATGCGATCGGCAACGATTGAAAAAAGCCATTGCATTAAATTTTTATCCATCTCATTGGGCCTTATGGCCATGGGGCTTACAGCCCAAGAAACCAAAACCGATTCTTTGGAAGGCAGGAAAATAGCCTTGGATGAGGTCTTTGTATCTGCCGTGAGGGCCACAAAGGAATCGCCTGTCACCTTTACCAACCTTACCAAGGAAGATTTAAGACCGAGGAACTTGGGACAGGATATTCCGATTTTATTGAATTTTATGCCTGCCGTGGTCACCACTTCCGATGCCGGGGCCGGTGTTGGTTACACGGGAATCAGGGTTCGTGGCAGTGATGCCACTAGGGTCAATGTGACCATAAACGGCATACCCTATAACGATTCTGAATCGCATGGAACATTCTGGGTGAACATGCCCGATTTCGCATCTTCTACCGAAAGTTTGCAGTTACAGCGGGGCGTAGGGACTTCTACCAATGGTGCCGGTGCCTTTGGTGCAAGCCTTAACATTGCGACCGATGGCATGTCCGAAGATGCTTATGGCCGTATTTCCTCATCGGTAGGGAGCTATAATACCTTAAGGAACAACCTGAAGTTCAGTACCGGGTTATTGAACGACCATATTGGGATTTCAGGACGATTGTCCAGGATCACTTCGGATGGTTATATCGATAGGGCTTCTTCAGAACTCGATTCCTACTTTTTGCAAGGAGCGTTTAAAAATGAAAACACCATTTTAAAGGCAATTCTTTTTGGAGGACATGAAGTCACTTATCAGGCATGGTATGGAATCGATGCGGAAACCTTGGAAAAGGATAGAACCTTTAATCCTTCCGGTATCTATACCGATGGGAACGGAACTACACAGTTTTATGATAACGAGGTTGATGATTACAAACAGAACCACGCCCAGCTACTCTGGAATCAAAAATTGAATGCTAATTGGAGTACCAACCTGGCTTTGCATTATACACGTGGCAGGGGCTTTTTTGAGCAGTTTAAAGAGGATGATGATTTTGGGACCTATGGTTTCGAACCATTATCGGTCAATGGTGAGGAAGTGGATACCACCGACCTTGTACGTAGAAGATGGTTGGACAACAACTTCTATGGAACCATTTTTTCGGCCCATTACAATAAAGGGGATCTTGATTTTATTTTAGGGGGAGGTTGGAATACTTATGAAGGTGAACATTACGGTGAGGTTATCTGGGCCGAGTATGCCCCAAATAGCCTTATACGTGATCGGTATTATGACAATATGTCGGAAAAGACCGATTTTAATGTTTTTGCAAAGGCCAATTATGATTTGGATGATCATTGGAGCCTCTTTGGGGATCTGCAATATAGAAGAATCGGTTACGAGGCCAATGGTGATGATACCGGATTGGTAGATGACACCTTTGATTTCTTTAATCCGAAATTCGGGACATCCTATGATTTGGATCAAAACAACAATTTCTATCTATCTTTCGCAGTGGCCAACCGGGAGCCCAATAGGAATGATTATGAGAATGGGAATCCTAAACCAGAGAAATTGAATGATATGGAATTAGGTTGGAGGTATGTATCGCCCGATGTACAACTTAGCACCAATGTATATTACATGAAATACAAAGACCAATTGGTGCTCACTGGTGAGTTGAATGATGTGGGGGCACCCTTACGGGCGAATGTTGGTGATAGTTATCGATTTGGTCTGGAAATAGATGCCCGTATTGCCTTAGGGGATAAATTCAGTTTGGGCCCGAATGTTGCACTGAGTACCAATAAGAATAAGGATTTTGTTTTTCAGCGCAATGGGGTGCTTCGGAACCTAGGGGATACCGATATCGCTTTTTCACCTGATATTATAGTAGGTAATGTTATTTCATATTTACCCAATGAAAACCTCCAGATTTCATTGTTGGGCAAATATGTGGGAAAACAATATATGGGGAATATCGATTCCGATGGGTCTGTTCTTGATGACTATTCACAAACTGATTTCAATATCCAATATACGATTGGGACCAATTCCTTTGTAAGGCAGCTGACACTTTCATTGTTGGTGAACAACATCTTTAATGCCGAATATGTTTCAAACGGTTACTTCTATACCTATGATGATACTTGGTCAGCTCCTGGGCAGACAACGACCATGGAAGATGCGGGATATTATCCACAGGCAGGCACTAACTTTTTGCTCGGTGCCACTTTGGATTTCTAATAGCACCCTTGGTTTGGGTCGGCCATAGAAAGCAGTGTGTAACTTGATTTTGGTTTTTTTCCATATCGGATTATTGGTAACTTTGTATGCAAATTCACACATAGAATGAATGGAAGCATAGGAATCTGGCAAATCTTGATTTTAGTTATCATGGCTGTTTTGGTTATTGTACCGGTAGTTGCCATTATCGATATTGCAAAAGGTAAGTTCAAAGGGCCCAATGACAAACTGATTTGGATATTGGTCGTATTGTTCTTGAACCCTTTGGGCACCTTGCTTTATTTTTTGATGGGGAGGGACCAGAAGATCCGGAAGGAAAACCCCAGGGAACCACATCATGGCACATCATGAAGGATGACAAGAAAGTTCGGTGGGGTATAATCGGCTGTGGGGCTGTGACAGAGGTAAAAAGTGTGCCAGCCTATCAAAACATGGAAGGATTTGAAGTTTACGCCGTTATGCGGAGAAACAAGGAAAAGGCCTCGGATTATGCGAAGCGGCATGGTATACCGGTATTTTATACCGATGCCGATGAATTGATAGCTGATAAGAACATTGACGCTGTTTATATTGCAACCCCACCAGATTCCCATAAAGAATATGCATTGAAAGTGGCAGAGGCTGGTAAACCTTGTTGTGTCGAAAAGCCGATGGCACCTAATTATCCCGATAGCCTTGAGATCTATAAGGCCTTCAATGATAAAAACCTGCCATTGTTCATTGCCTATTACAGGCGTTCATTGCCTCGTTTTGGGAAAATAAAGGAATGGTTGGATAATGGTGGGATTGGTGAGGTAAGACAGGTTCATTGGCAATTGTCGAAACAACCGAACAAAAAGGACCTAAGTGGTGAATACAATTGGAGAACCGATGCCACGATCGCCTTAGGGGGATATTTTGATGATTTGGCAAGTCATGGACTTGATCTATTTGTCCATCTATTGGGTGATATTACGGAAGCCAGTGGTATTTCTACGAATCAATTGGGATTATATACGGCAAAAGATGCCCTTGTGGGCCACTGGAAACATGAAAGTGGGGTCTTGGGATCCGGTAGTTGGAATTTTGGTTGTTATAAGAGGGAAGACAAAGTAGGGATATACGGGAGCAAAGGAAAGATTGTGTTTTCCGTTTTTGATGAAGCTCCGATTATCCTGATAAATCCACGTGGTGAAGAAAAACTTGAAATCGGGCATCCAAAACATATCCAACAGTTTCATGTGGCCAATATCAAAGATCACTTGATGGGTGTTAAGGAACATCCATCCTTGGGAAAATCAGGATTGCATGTAAGTTGGGTCATGGACAGGATTTTAGGTAATATCTGAATTCCCTTGCCGCATGAACGGCACACCCATTTAGGAATCCATTGACCATAAATAGGGTTTACTTTCCCATGAGCCTTCTATCTGCCATCAGTCTAGTGGATATGTGCATAAAAAATATCAAAAAAGGATTTTTTCCAGATTTCCTGCATCTTATTTTGGGCTGGTTTCAGTTCTGTTGATAAGACCTATCTTTTTCCCGAACATGTGGGAAGACAATAAAGGCTAGTTATATACACTCAATATATTCCCACCATATCTATGGCGGTAAATGAGCATATCGTAATAGCGCTTCCCGTCATTGGGCCTGTTCAACATTTGCCCTGTGAACAGGCTGTATTCGTAATCATCACAGGAACAAGTGGCTGTTTGCCCATTGAGTACCATGGTCGAGCAATCGTTTGGTGCATGGTTTGGGCAACTGGCTTCCAAGGCCACGAAGTCATTAAAACCCTTATTGATCACAAAAATACCCGCTATCCCAACACCTTCGACACCAACATAGACCGAATTGCCCGTATTGGTGAGTGGGCTATATAAGGGTAAGTTCAGATTCATATCGAACCTAAAGCCAATTTCCTGTAAATACGGGTTTCGATTGGTGGAATCATTATTGCAGGCAAACACCAAGAACCCTAAAACCAAAGTGTATATACGATTCATATTACAATTCCTATTACATAGAACATCGACAAAATTGAACAAAAAATATGTATATTTGCGTTAAATCCTCTTTAAAAAAGGGGATTTTCCTATTAATGAAACCTTGTGATGGGGATTTTGCTTTTTCCAAAGCATTTATCTTGACGGGATGTATTGATCTCGCAACATGGTGGAATGTTTAGAGTACTGGTGTAAATTTTAGTATCTCTAATGTTACTTAAAAAAGGATAAATTATGAGTGAAGTATCATATTATACAGAGGAAGGTTTAAAAAAATTAAGGGATGAGTTAAATTACCTTAAGGATGTTGAACGCCCAAGATCCTCACAGGCCATTGCCGAGGCAAGGGATAAAGGGGATTTATCGGAGAATGCCGAATATGATGCTGCCAAGGAGGCCCAAGGGCTTTTGGAACTGAAAATCTCAAAAATGGAGGCCACTTTGGCCAATGCCCGATTGATCGACGAATCCCAATTGGATGCCTCTAAGGCTTTGGTATTGTCCACAGTAAGACTAAAGAACCAGACCAATGGTATGGAAATGGAATATACCTTGGTGGCAGAGAGCGAAGCGGATCTAAAATCAGGTAAAATTTCAGTGAGTTCGCCCATAGGTAAAGGCCTATTGGGAAAGAAAGTGGGGGATACTGCCGAGATCTCGGTCCCAAATGGTAAGATTACCTTTGAGATTTTGGAGATATCAAGGTAATTGAAACCTATATTCTTTATATTTAACCTATCGTTAACGATAGGTTCTTTTGTATCTGTCCTAAATGAATCGACCATGGCAAGTATCTTTACAAAAATCATCGAAGGGGAAATCCCTTGTCACAAAATAGCCGAGGATGAAAATTTCCTTGCCTTTTTGGATATTAACCCGAATGCCAAAGGACATACCTTATGTGTTCCCAAAAAGGAAGTGGATAAGATCATGGACTTGGACGAGGAAACGTATATGGGGTTAATGGCTTTTTCAAGAAAGGTTGGGAAAGCCATAGAGGCAGCTATCGACTGTAACAGGGTCGGCATAACGGTAATAGGGCTCGAAGTACCCCATGTGCATGTGCATTTGATACCCTTGAACCAAATGAAGGAAGCTACCTTCCAGCATAAGGTGGCATTAACACAGGATGAGCTTGCTTCAATAGCCAAAAGCATTTCCTCTAAAATCGGATAATTCCCGATATCCAAAGATAAATGGCCGCCCCGATCACTATCAACAGGGAAGACAAAAGAATATAGAACAGGGATGTAAATCGGACTGTGGGTTTTTCGGGGGTGACCGTTTTTTGGTAATAGTCGAAGATACGTTCTATGTCCTCCGTCCAATTCACTGGATATATAATCGATTTGCACTTGTTGCACTTAATGGAATGTGTCACCTCACTGGTGGTTCGATCGTAAAGTTTCCCGTATTTGTGTTTCTGCTTAAAAGTTATTTTCATGTCTTGATTAAAACATTCAGGGCAATTGTTGGTAATGTGCGCCTCCTTTATAACTACTGATCTTTCCTTTGACATGGTTTATTTGTTTATTTTTAGGGAAATCTGCATGATGGTACCTTCCTTGCCGGAAGAAAGCACCTTTACCTTTCCCTTATGGTATTCTTCCACGATTCTTTTAACTAACGACAACCCCAAGCCCCATCCCCGCTTCTTGGAGGTAACCCCGGGATCAAATATATTTTGTGAATTGTTTTTGGGGATGCCACCACCCGTATCCGCTATCAGGATATTCACATATTTCCCGGAGTGGATAATATCGATAGCGATACTTCCTTTGCCTTTCATGGCATCGATGCCATTTTTGACTAGATTTTCAATCGTCCAATTATATAAGGCACGGTTCAATAGAACGGGTAATTTTTCAATTTGTGAGTTGAATGAGAAATGAATCAATTTAGAGCTCCGTAATTTCAGGTATTCATAGGCTTCCTTGGTTTCCTGTACAATGTCGACCTCTTTTAATTCAGGTAAGGATCCAATTTTGGAGAATCGTTCGGTAATGGTCTCCAATCGACTGATATCCTTGGCGATTTCCTTGGTGATCTCTGGATTTATACTTTCAGATTTCAATAGTTCGTTCCAACCTAAAAGGGAGGATAACGGAGTACCGATTTGGTGTGCGGTCTCTTTTGCCATACTGGCCCATAATTTATTTTGTTCCGATGCCTTGTTTGTTTTGAAGAAGAAGAATATAACAGCACCAAAAAGTAGGATGATCAATAAAAGTGCTATGGGGTAATACTTTAACTTGTTCAGGACTTCCGAATTACCGTAGTAGAGGGTGGCAAGGTGTTTTCCCTGCTGGTCAATCGATATAGGGGTGTTCTCATGCTTGAATTTTTCGATGTTTCGCTGCACGGACAAAGAATCCTTTGCGTTTGCCCCACGCATGTTATTGGTCTTTACCGACCCATCCTTATTTACCAATATCATCGGCGTCGAGGTGTTGTTCTGTAGTACTTTTATAGTGAGGTTGCCCATATCCATATCTTCCGAATATTGTAACAGTTCAGATTGGGCAGTGGCCCATATTTCCATTTTCAATCGTTCTTCCTCTTTGAAGTTCTTAAAGAAACTATTCGTGTTCCACAGGATCAAACTTACAATAGTAAAGGCTATTGCCAATAGAATAAAGTCCGAGGTCTTTTTTTTGGGGTTAAATTTCATCCAACCGGTTTAATGCATTAAAGATAATGTAAAATGCCCATAAATGTTGTGCAGGTTGCATGGGTATCTTTTTTTGCCCGTGGTCAGATTGATTACATTTGGTGGTTGTTGTTGCCGATTTTGTTAATTATTATTATGACACTTTTTATGACATCATTCGTAAAACCCTTAACTTGACCGCAAATTACCTTTGCCTGTTTTATCCTGGATAAAACCAACCCGTTATGTGTGTGGTATGGATTTGGGAAGCCACACCTAACGAAAGGGGAAAGCTATCAAGAGTAATGGAAAGAAACAAGGAATATGATTCCCTAAATGAATAGATCAACACTAATCAAGATTACATAATTATCATAAAAATGGAAATACAAGGAAAAATCAAGAAAATAGATGAGACCAAAACTTTTGGGAGCAACGGTTTTAGGAAAAGGGAGGTGGTAGTGACCACCGATGAACAATACCCACAACAGATCTTGGTTGAGTTTATACAGGATAAATGTGATTTGTTGAACAGCTATCAAGTTGGTCAGGATGTGAAGATCAGTATAAACATCAGGGGACGTGAATGGACAAACCCACAAGGGGAGGTAAAATACTTCAACTCTATCCAAGGGTGGCGCATTGAGAACCTTCAGGCAGCGGAAACCAATGCCGATATTCCCCCTGTACCTCCTATGGATGCTTTTGAACCTGCCGATGACATCAATGAGGAAGATCATGATGATCTACCTTTTTAGTATGACAGTGGATCGATAATATGGAAAAGAGCCTTTTTGGGTCTTTTTTCATCCTTTTTTTAGATAACTTTCGTTATGGGGCAATTTTAATTCTTAAAGACCTGTGGCAAAAAGAAAAGGCACTTATAAACCGTTGACAGTTCTTGCCAATGGGATTTATTTTCCTCCGGTAGAGGATGCAAATGCTGATGGATTGTTAGCTGTTGGCGGGGACCTTTCCCCAGAACGTTTGATCTTAGCCTATAAAAGCGGTATTTTTCCTTGGTTCAACGAGGGGTCATTGGTAATGTGGTGGAGCCCCGACCCTAGAATGGTATTGTACCCAGCCCAGGTCAGGATTTCGAAAAGTATGCGAAAAATATTGAGGGGGAATCGATTTCAACTGACCAAGAACACTTCTTTTGAACAGGTAATCGATCAATGTGCAAAGATAAAACGAAAGGGACAGGATGGCACCTGGATTACCCATGACATGAAAGGGGCTTATCTGGAATTGCACGCTATGGGTTTTGCCCAATCTTATGAGGTCTGGGAAGAAGGTAATTTGGTCGGGGGGCTTTATGGGATTGATCTGGGCCATGTGTTCTGCGGGGAAAGTATGTTCAGTAAAGTGGGTAATGCCTCAAAATATGCCTTTCTTAAAATGGCAGGGGAACTTGGTGAAAAAGGATACCGTCTTATCGATTGCCAATTACATACCAGCCATTTGGAGAGTCTTGGGGCCAAGGAAATATCTAGACCCGAGTTTTTGGAAATCCTAAGAAACGATCAGACCTAGGTTGGTTTATCGGATGTAGGGCCTCACGACGGCTTATGTTGGCCAATCTGTTATTCGAGACAAGATTTTTGACCCACATAGGATTGGTCCTGCTATATTCCCGAAGAACCCGCCCAATGGTCTTGTTGATGGAAAGATCCTTAGGCCCCAATAGTTTTTGGATAATATATTCCAACCTGGCGATATCTGTCTTATCCTTACGTTTTAATCGCAGGGCGATAGCCAAAAAGGGTTTGATTCCCCGGGGCTTGCCTCAAAATGATAAAGTCTTTCCGAAAGCATACCTCTTGCCCTTAGGTCGAGGTTATTGACTTAAGAGGATTGTTTTTGGAGCCCGACCATGAAGCTTTTTTTAAACCTCGTTATATCTAAAACAATTGGTTTCATGGTCATTTACCATGCCCACGGCCTGCATAAAGGCATATACGATGGTACTGCCAACAAATTTAAAGCCTCTTTTTCTGAGGTCTTTGCTGAGTGCATCCGAGATTTCCGTGGTTGCAGGGGCATTTCTGTAATCCTCGATCCTGTTCTTAATAGGGGTATGGTTCACAAAACCCCAGACATAGTTGCTGAAACTTTCAAATTCATCCTGTACTTTCATAAATGCCAAAGCATTGGTGACTGTTGCGCGAACCTTCAGTTTGTTTCTGATGATTCCGGTATCCTGCAATAGGGTTTGGATCTTATCCTCTTCGTAAGTGGCTATTTTCCCATAGTTGAAATTGTCGAAGGCCATCCTGAAATTTTCACGTTTTTTAAGAATGGTAATCCAACTTAGTCCAGCCTGAAAAGTTTCCAAAACCAAGAATTCGAAAAGCAATGCATCATCTTTTACGGGCACCCCCCATTCCTTATCATGGTAATCCTCATAAAGTCTATCGCCCAAGCACCAAGCACATCTGTGTTTTCCCATATACAAAACCCATTTAAACTTTTTCGGCTTGCCAGAAAATTGCCGTTTTCTGCCCTATTTTTGTTTTGTCTTTTTTTATTTCCGTAGCCCTGCCATGCGACTTAAAAAAGCCTTCAACAGGACAAAAACCACTGATTTTCGCTTAAATCCGAAAAGTTTAAGTGGGTTCATACCAAAGGTAGGTATAAAATTGGACCTGATTACTCCCTGTTGTTCACAAGTTAGGATTGTCGTGCTCGGAAAGTATTTGGTTTTACTGCACAAAAGCGGATGTTGTAAGTTTTTTGTTGAAATACAAATTAATGTGACCTAAGTTACCAATGGAATATAGTTTCATGAGTAACTTTACCGTTTTTAAATATAATATCATGGATGCGAACGTTTTTGATGACGAACTTACTATTGGGGAAATTGTACAAAAAGGGATAGAAAAGGGTATGTCATATGCCGACTATAGGGCGTTGATGGATGATTTGGCGGCATCGGGCAAGGCCACAGGAGCCAAAGTTTCCAAGGATATGGTCGATTATACGCTCCTGAACCAACGACGGATGAAGCGTTTGGACAAAACCTTGAAGATCGATGGGGAATCGATCCAGAAAATAAAGGGTTTTGACCATAAAAAGGTAACGTGGTTGGTATTGACGGAAAGTTGGTGTGGTGATGCCGCACAGTCTTTGCCAATGATCAATAAAGTGGCGGACCTGAACGATAATATCTCCCTAAAAATAATATTAAGGGATGAAAACCTTGAAATCATGAACCGTTTTCTGACCAATGGGGCCATGAGCATCCCTAAGTTGGTCATGGTGGATGATGCTTCCAATGAGGTCTTGGGTGAATGGGGATCCAGACCAAGGGAAGCACAACAATTGGTAGTGGATTATAAGAACGAACACGGGGTATTGACGCCTGAATTCAAGGAAGAATTGCAAGTTTGGTATAATAAGGATAAAGGGCAAAGTACGCTCAGTGACCTTTTGGGACTACTTTCCTTGGAATAAATAGGTGATCGTTCCTTTCTGTAGGGTTTTGGAAGCAGTGTCGAATTTTGCCTTAAGGGCATAAGTGATTGCATTGTCGATGAGGCACCCATTGGAAGTACCAGAGCTTTTTTCGTTGAAGCTGGCATCTATGACATTGCCGATTGCATCGACCTCGATGTTTATTACAACTTTCCCACCCTCTATACAGGTGTAGATAGGAGGGGGCAATTTATAATTGTTCCTTCCGACCAATGAGTAGGAAACCGATGTCCTTCGGGCCGATAGGGTATTGGTCCGTTCTTCTTTTTGGGCTTCCCTTTCGCCTAACAATTGTTTTTTTTCCTCCCTTTGTTTGGCCAATTCCCTTACCTTGGCCACATACTCTGAATCTTCACTGTCAAATTCAGAAACCTCATCAGATGCATTGGTGGTTTTTTCCTCCAAGATCTCTTCAAGGGTTTTCAAGGGTTCGGGATCTCCAAAACTTGGTTTTGCGGTTTCATTGTAGGCCATATGGCTTTTAATGGGGTCCTGTTGTTGCAACTCTTCCAGCATTCTTTCCTCTTCCTTGATCAATTCCTCAAGTATATCCTCATCCATAACCAATTCGACCACATACTCATCCTTTTCTTTCTGTCCACCAAGATGGATATTGTACAGCCCCAAGATCATGATGGCCATGGAGAATACGGTTATGAGTAATGATAGTTGTTGGCGGTTAAGTTGCATAAGGCTATAATCTGGGTTTTATTGGAATAGTTTAATTGTTTCCCGAAACTTATTTATTTCTACTTTGAATCAGGAGCATCCCCTTGATCAAGTATTGTTTCGGCGAAAATATTTGGATCTATGGCTATATCTACGTTGTAATCACCTATTTTGGTTCTTCGAAGTGCTGACAAGTGTCCCCCGGAATGTAAGGCCTTGCCAAAGTCATAGGCCAAAGAACGTATATAAGTGCCTTTGCTACAAATGACCCTAAATTCTATTTTTGGCAAATCTATTTTGGTTATCTCAAATTCCAAGATGGTTACCTTGCGTTTTTTTATCTCAACTTCCTTGCCTTCCCGGGCATATTCATACAATCGTTTCCCATCTTTTTTTAGGGCGGAGAATACTGGTGGAGCCTGTTCAATCTCTCCTAGGAATTCCGTGGTGGCATCGTTGATCAATGAATCCGTGATATGCCCAATGGGGAAGTTTTCATCAACTGCCGTTTCCAAGTCGAACGAGGGTGTGGTGGCGCCTAAGGTTATGGTTCCGGTATATTCCTTTACCAGTCCTTGAAGGCCATTTATTTTTTTTGTGTACTTGCCCGTACAGATCAGTAAGAGACCTGTGGCCAATGGGTCCAGAGTGCCGGCATGGCCTATTTTGATTTTTTTTAATGAGAACTTCTTTCGAATCGCCCATTTGAGTTTGTTCACTGCTTGGAACGATGACCAGCCCAAGGGCTTATCTATCAAAAGTAATTGTCCTTCTAAAAAATCTTCTTTGGATAATGGTTTCATCAAGTTTTTTCGGGGTTTGGCCAAAAGTTGGGGGTGGGGAGATCAACCCCGATAACCATAGGCAATGGCAATGAGCCCAACGATTAGGCAATAAATGGCAAAATAGCTCAATTTACTCTTCCTTACCAACCGAATCATCCAAGTACAGGCCAGCATACCGGCAATGAAGGCAGCAATGAACCCTGCTCCCATGGCAAAGGTGTTCTCACTTTCAAAATTAAGTTCACCAGTCATGATATCCTTGCCCATTTTCCCGAATATCAAGGGAATGACCATTAGAAAAGAGAAACGGGCAGCCTTGGTCTTGTCCACTCCCAGTAAAACCGATGTGGAGATTGTGGCTCCAGACCTTGAGATCCCCGGTAGCATGGCAATCGCTTGTGAGACACCCACGATAAATGCATTTTTGTAAGATACCTTCTTGTCGGTGTCCTTGGCCTTATCGGCAAAATAAAGCAATACCGCCGTTACCAATAACATAAAACCTACAAAACGAACATTCCCATCGAAAAGGGTTTCCAGTTGTTTTTCAAAAAAGAGGCCTATCAATACAGCAGGAAGCATCGAGATCATGATCTTTAAGGAAAAACGTGTTTCCTCGTTCCATTTAAATTGGAAAAGACCTTTGATGATCTCCCAAACATCCTTCCTGAATACGACAATAGTGCTAAGTGCTGTTGCAAAATGCAGTACTACGGTAAACAATAGACTTTCCTCGGGAACCGAATGGTCCCCCAATATAGCTTTTCCTAATTCCAAATGGCCACTGGATGATACGGGAAGAAATTCGGTCAGGCCTTGGATGAACCCAAGGATAATTGCGTCAAATGTTTCCAAATTACTTGCGTTTCTTATGGGGGTTCAACAAAATGGCATAGATTTCGATACCGAGACCGATCAATACCAAGGTAGGTGCCAATCGGATCCTACGAAAATTATAGATGTCCTCGTTAAAGACATTCGGGTCGTTGCTGCCACCTCCGGACATGAGTATAAAACCTACGGCGATAAAGGCGATTCCTAGGAACATGAACAAATAATTCTTTTTATGGAATATGAATTCATGCTTGACAACTTGTTCGTTCGAAATGTTCTGCTTGTTGGCCATGTGGCAAATTTAATGAAGTCAGACTTATTATCTTTACTTAACAGGGAATTTATGCTTTTATTACCATTTTATGGTTTTTTTTGAAAGGCTCGGCATAATCGGGAATATGGTATTTTGCATAAAGGAACCAACCGACGACAGAAGGGGCCATGTCAGTAATAAAGTTCGTCGGTCCTGAGGTTCAGGAAGCGCTGTGTGGCAAAGTAGGTGCTTATCAGGGAGATCAATATCCCTAAAATAAAGATACCAACGAATAGTAGAATGAGTAAGGTGCTGTCTTGAAGAAGATTGAATTCGGCAAAATTCCTGTCCAGATAGACCAATACACCTCCCAAGCCCATAAGGGCGATAAGTGCACCCAACATCCCCAGCTTTATGTTCGTCCAAATGAAAGGCCTTCGGATAAAAACCTTGGTCGCACCTACCATTTGCATGGTTTTGATGATAAAACGTTTGGAATAGATGGATAGCCTAATGGAACTGTTGATGAGTAAGACTGCGATAAATGTAAAGATGCCACTTGCTACAAAAATCCAAAAACCGATTTTTTTCACATTATCGCTAAGAAGACCGACCAAGGGCTTGTCGTAACTTACCTCGTCGACATACTTCTTCCTAGAGATTTCTGTGGCAATTTCCTCGATTTGTCCCGGTGAGACAAAATCCGCATTCAATTGTATATCTATGGAGTTCTTTAGTGGGTTGTACCCAAGGAAATCGATAAAATCCTCCCCAATATCCGCACTATGCTGTTCAGCGGCCTCCTCCTTGGAAACATAGGTGGCCGTCTTGGTATATTCGGCCATGGCCAGACTCTTCTGCAATTGGCCCACCTCTACCTCTTTGGCATTTTCCTTTAAAAAAACCGAGACCGTAATCTGTTCCTTGAAATAATCGGCCATTTTTTTGGTGTTCAGGACCAATAAGCCGAGAACACCTAAAAGGAAAAGTACCAACCCGATACTTAAAACTACCGAGAAGTACGAGGATATTAATTTTCGTTTTTGGTATCGTTCAAAAGAGTTGCTCATATTTGGAATACTTCAATATGTAAAAATAGGAAAGTAAATCGATATTCAAGGCTACGGACAAGTAGGCTTTTGTCTTTTTGAACTAAAATCCCCCTTTAACGACATTCCCTAGATAATTATGCAATACCGATAATCGCTCGGATCGTAAGTTCATATAATCTTTTCCCTTTCAAGGATTAAACTTATTTTTGCCCAGTATAGTTAAGAAAGATAAGACATGCAGTACGATTTCAATGAAATTGAGGCCAAATGGCAAAGATTTTGGGCAGAGAACCAAACTTTTAAGGCGGAGAACAATTCCGATAAGGAGAAATTCTATGTGTTGGATATGTTTCCATACCCTTCGGGGGCCGGACTTCATGTTGGGCATCCGTTAGGGTATATCGCCAGTGATATTTATGCCCGTTATAAGCGACACAAAGGGTTTAATGTGTTGCATCCCATGGGGTATGATTCTTTTGGGCTCCCTGCCGAGCAATATGCTATCCAAACGGGACAACACCCCGCAATTACGACCGAAACCAACATTAAAAGGTATCGGGAGCAGTTGGATAAAATCGGTTTTTCTTTTGACTGGAGCCGGGAGGTGCGTACCTCGAACCCGAAATACTATAAGTGGACCCAGTGGATCTTTATTCAATTGTTCAATTCCTGGTACAATAAGGATACTGATAAAGCGGAGGATATCGGGTCTCTGGTTACCCGGTTCGGGAAAGAAGGGAATTCGAAGGTAAATGCAGTATGTGATGATGATGTAGCGGTATTTTCCGCAATGGATTGGAAAGGGTTTTCAAATGCAAGGCAACAGGAGATATTATTGCAGTACCGATTAACGTATTTGGCGGAAACCGAAGTGAACTGGTGTCCTGCATTAGGTACTGTCTTGGCAAATGATGAGATTGTAAATGGGGTTTCCGAACGTGGGAACCATCCTGTGGTACGTAAAAAAATGACCCAATGGAGCATGCGGATCACCGCCTATGCCCAACGGTTGTTGGATGGTTTGGAAAAGCTTGATTGGCCACAACCCTTAAAGGATTCACAGGTCAATTGGATTGGGCGATCCGAGGGAGCGTCTGTTGTTTTCAATACCTTGACTTCGGGCCAAGTCGGGAAGTCATACCCGATAGAAGTGTTCACAACCCGGCCCGATACTATTTTCGGGGTTAGTTTTATGACGTTGGCCCCAGAACACGAATTGGTTCCCAAAATAACCACTCCTGAACAGAAAGCTGGGGTAGAGGCCTATATCGAGGCTACTGCCAAACGTTCGGAACGTGATCGTATGGCCGATGTAAAAACTATTTCCGGGGTATTCACTGGTGCTTTTGCAGAGCATCCATTTACTAAAGAGCCTATTCCTATCTGGATCGGTGACTATGTCCTGGCGGGGTATGGCACTGGAGCGGTAATGTCCGTTCCGTGTGGTGACCAACGTGATTATGATTTTGCGAAACATTTCAATATCCCCATCCCCAATATTTTTAAAGATGTGGATATTTCAGAAGAGGCTTTTTCGGATAAGGATACAACGATTATCGAAAACTCGGATTTCCTGAATGGACTATCTTATAAGAAAGCGGTGAAAAGGGTCATTTTTGAGTTGGAGAAAATAGGTCAGGGGGAAGGAAAGGTAAATTATAGATTGCGGGATGCCGTATTTAGCCGTCAACGGTATTGGGGAGAGCCTTTTCCCGTATATTATGTAGATGGCCTGCCCCAGATGATCGATGTGGAACATTTGCCCATAACCTTGCCGGAAGTCGAAAAATACTTACCGACCGAAACTGGTGAGCCGCCCTTGGGGAACGCTGCGGTTTGGGCTTGGGACACAAAGGCGAACAGGGTAGTGGATAATGACCTGATAGATCATGAGAATGTCTTTCCATTGGAATTGAATACCATGCCTGGTTGGGCGGGTAGTTCCCAATACTTTAATAGGTATATGGACCCAACGAATGACGATGAGATCTTTTCAGAGGATGCGATGGACTATTGGCAGGATGTGGATTTGTATATCGGTGGTAGTGAGCATGCTACGGGACACCTGTTATATTCCCGTTTTTGGCAGAAGTTCATGTTCGATAAAGGTTTGGTGTCTAAGGACGAGTTTGCCAAAAAACTCATTAACCAAGGTATGATTACAGGTACAAGTGCTTTTGTGTTCAGGGAGGAAGCGACAGGCAATGTGATCTCAAAAGGGAATATCGGGGACAGGAAAGTGACCCCGATCCATGCCGATGTCTCATTTGTGAATTCTTCGGATGAGTTGGACATAGAGGCCTTTAAAGATTGGCGGGAAGAGTATAAGGATATGGAGTTCGTCTTGGAAGATGGCAAGTACATCGTTGGCCGTGAAGTGGAGAAAATGTCCAAGTCCAAGTACAATGTCGTTAGCCCGGATAGTATTTGTAAGGATTATGGAGCCGATTCGTTGCGATTGTATGAGATGTTCCTAGGGCCATTGGAGCAGTCCAAACCATGGAATACAGCAGGTATTACAGGAACACACGGTTTCTTGAAAAAGCTGTGGCGTCTGTATTTTGATGGGAACGGTACTAAGTTCACTGATCATGAACCTACGAAGGATAATCTTAAGACCTTACATAAGACCATAAAAAAGGTTGAGGAAGATATCGGGAGTTTCTCTTTTAATACCTCGGTATCCACTTTTATGATCTGTGTAAACGAGCTTTCGTCCCAGAAATGTACAAGTAAGGCCATATTGGAGCCTTTGGCCATATTGGTTTCACCTTATGCGCCCCATATTGCAGAAGAGATCTGGCATCGATTAGGCCATGAAAAATCAATAGCGACTGTACCTTTCCCTGTTTTTGATGAAAGACATTTGGTGGAAAGCACTAAACAATACCCTATCTCCTTCAATGGGAAAATGCGGTTTATGTTGGAATTGCCATTGGATCTGGATAAGGATGGGATCGAGGCCGTGGTAATGGCACACGAAAAAACACAACAACAGTTACAGGGCAGAACCCCTAAAAAAGTGATTGTGGTGCCCGGTAAGATCGTGAATATCGTGGGGTAGTAGCCTAATCGTGTTTGTGTGTGATCAGGCGACTGATTCAATAAATAAAAAAACCGGATAGAAAACCTGAAAGGGTCTTCGCAAGTTGGTTTGTACCAGCAATGGATTATACACGTCTTGCCACATATTATTATTCGGACGCTGATTCTTTTATCAAATCCATACAATCAATATAGGTTTTCTCAAAAGCTACTTTATCCTCTGGTCTATATTCAGTCAATCTTTGATAAATTTCTTTTCTTACGTCTGTACATTTGGTCAAATAAAAATCACTTTCCCTACTATTTTTGTCAAATCTCCCCATCATGATCGCTTGTAATGGATAGACAATCATATGGTCAACCTTATCTGTGATTTCAATGTCATTACAACCTTCACAAATGGAATTGTATTGACTTGATTCCCCAATATGTTCCTCGAGTAATTTATTTGTAACAAGATGTGAGATCTCGTGATATAAAACTCCTCGCGTTGGGTTATCCAATTGCATAATTTCATTGGAGAGGTTTAGTTCAGTATATAATTCGCAATAGTTTGCTAAAATAATTGCTCTCTTTTTAGTATTGTAATTATCGTAGAAATTTATTGCTTTATTGTTGGCACTATTTGTCAATTCCACAAATACGATTAGCTCCATGTCTCTTTCTCTTATTTGATAAAAATCCATGACCTTATCGAATAATTTTTCATCTAAAACTTGCTTTTCTATTTGGGAAATAGCCTGGTTATAATAGTTGCCATTGCTTTTATAGAACTCATTGAAATTGGATTTTTTATAAAAATCTATCATCAATGGTTTTACAGAATCAAGTATTCTTGTGTTCAATCCATAATATTCCAATTCTTTGGTATAAGTGGTGTCGAATTCAAATGTCCGCAAGTTTTTGAACATTAAACCAATAGTTGAAAAATCAATCCCAATGTTATCATCTTCGTAAACCCAGTTTATTAATGGGTGGTTTTTATATTGAAGAAAATGTCGGTTGACCCGTTTTAAGTATTCTGTTTGGCAAGGTCTTATATCTTCGGGTAAAACATCTTGGACTGCGATGTTGAAAATTGTCCGAAAAAATTCTGTTCGTTCGTCAATTTCAAAAACGACTTTATTTTCGGTTTTGATTCCTGGCCCTAAATGTCCATTCTGTTTCTCCCCTTTGCAGGCAAAGACTATAATTGTAAGAAATAAGCTGATTGGTAATTTTATTTTTTTCATTGCCTGTCTTTAATCCAATGATTGTTTATTTTCGATAATGTTACAGTTTTTGTCTAATGTGCGGCAGCGTTTATATTATATAAGAGGTTTTTTTAAGATAAGGAAATGGTATCCTATATAAAAAGGGACAAACCTTTTTTTGGAAATTGACAACTTAAATTGTAGGAAGAAGGGAGAAGGGCCGAACATTGTGAAAGGAGGGTTCATATATGGATAAGGCATTTTGAGGCCTTTGTGTTGTGTATGGGCAGTACATTTTGTCAGTCTAGGGGTTTTTGTTGCCCTTGGATAATCAATTTATGGAGATTGGCGGGATTTTTGTTATATTCATATCCCGTAGGTACGGGAATCTTCAGTATTTTTATTTTTTTAAAAAGTTAAAACAGAATGATTATGATGGGATATTATATATTGATCGGAGCTATTGCCTTGGTCAGTTGGCTTGTAAGTAGTAGGCTTAAAAGTAAGTTCAGACACTACTCAAAAGTACATTTGCGGAATGGTATGAGCGGGGCGGAGATTGCTGAGAGAATGTTGTTGGATCATGGGATAAGGGATGTAAAAGTGGTATCCACCCCAGGGATGCTATCAGACCATTACAATCCAAAAAACAAAACCGTTAATTTGAGTGAAGGGGTTTATGGCCAAAGAAACGCTGCTGCTGCTGCAGTTGCCGCACATGAATGTGGCCATGCCGTTCAGCATGCCCAAGCGTATGAGTGGTTGACATTAAGGTCTAAATTGGTGCCTGTGGTAAGTGTGACCTCAGGAATGTCCATGTGGGTTGTTTTTGGTGGATTGGCACTCGGTGCCGCTGCTGGTGTGGGATTGGGATATTGGGTAGCCGTAGCGGGATTGGTAATGATGGGTATGGCAACTTTGTTCAGTTTCATAACCTTACCTGTCGAATATGACGCTAGTAATAGGGCCTTGGCTTGGCTTAAGGCAAAGCAGATAGTGACTCAACAGGAATATAAAGGTTCCGAGGATGCCTTGAAGTGGGCCGCCCGTACATATTTGGTTGCTGCCATTGGTTCATTGGCCACTTTGGTGTATTGGGCATTACGGGTCTTTGGGGGCAGGGACTGATAAGTTTTAATGATAATGCAAAAAAGACGCCACTGGCGTCTTTTTCTATATAGTGATCTGTCTGTCGATCTGTTGGTCCAAGGAAATGAAAGTTTCCGTTCTCGAGACCCCTTCGATCTGTTGTATTTCTTTATTCAATACATGCATTAAATGTTCATTGTCCTTACATAATACCTTGATAAGGATAGACCAGTCCCCAGTGGTGTAATGGCATTCCAAAACCTCTGGAATCCCCCCCAATTGCCTTACAGCGGCAGGATTGCTCATTGCCTTGTCCAAATAAATGCCAATATACGCCATCGTTGTATAACCCAATACCTTTGGGTTGATGATGAATTTGGAACCTGACAATAATCCTGAAGCCTCTAGCTTCCGTAATCGTTGGTGAATCGCGGCACCTGAGATGCCGAGGTTTCTGGCGATTTCAAGAACTGGTTTTCGGGCGTCATTCATTAAAAACCGTAGGATCTCCTTGTCGATTCCATCAATTTTCACACTTTTATAGTCAGGTTTCATAGGTACATTTCAGAATGAAAGTAAAAATACCGAATTAGGATGAAATGTTAATTGCCCACACTATCCGGATTGTAGCCTAAATAAGGTACTTCGTGTTCCCTGAAATTCACCCCATAGTTTTTCAATTCCTTTAAAATAGGGTTATATACCTCTTTGGCTATAGGTATCTGAACTCCTGGAGTATTGATTTCCCCGTTCAAGATCAATAGTGTGGCAATGGCGACAGGCAGTCCCACTGTTTTGGCCATGGCCGTATGGAAGTGGTCTTCGCCAATGACAACCATATTGGAATCGATCTGCGATTTCTTGCCATTAAGTTCATAGCCAAACTTATGGTACATTACGATCATATCCTTGTCATCCTCATCCAAGGTCCAGGAATCCTCAAGTATCAATTGTAAGATTTGTGCTGGGGTCGCACGGTCTAGGGGAATGGTCTTTTCCGGGTCAAAAATACTTAGTTCGGATAGCATTTCCCATTTGCTGTCGTCTTGGTCTATTTTTAGGTAGTGTCTAAGTTTCAGCTCTACCGAATCGGTCGGGGAATATGGAAGGAATAGATTCGTGAATTCACGATATGACATTCCCTTTGAGTCTTCAATGGTATAGCTGTCATCGGTCATACCTAATTGTACGAACATATTCCATGCTTTGGAAAAACCTACCCTGCGCATCGTACCCCTATAAAGGGTAAGGGCATCCTGCAGACCGTATGCCTCACGATATTCCAAGGAATCACGATTCGCATAACCTTCGAACTTTCCGTATCCCTCTATTTCAAAAAATTCCGTTCGTCTAAAAAGTTTATGGTAAGGTATGTATTTGTAGGAACCTTCCTGGATGAATTTAGCTGCCCCGCCCTGCCCTGCCAGGACAACATTTCTAGGGTTCCACGTGAACTTGTAGTTCCAAAGATTATTGTCGCTTTCAGGAGCGACCAAGCCCCCGGTAAACGATTCGAACAATAATATTTTCCCGCCTTGGTTGGTTATGTTGTCAATGACCTGCATGGCACTCATATGGTCGATACCTGGATCCAGGCCAATCTCGTTCATAAAGACGAGGCCTTTTTTCTTCACGGTTTCATCAAGAGCCAGTATTTCGTTGCTGATATAGGATGCGGTAACAAGGTTTTTATTTGATTCCACACAATCCCTGGCTACTTTGATATGAAAACGGGCGGGTAACATAGAGACTACAATATCACTGTTCCCAATGGCCTTTTTACGGTCTTCATCCTTTAGTATATCCAAATGTATTACTGTGCAATTGGGATGGTTTTTTGCCGAAGGGGGAATCCCCTCTGGGCGTATGTCACCAATGGTCAGGTGTAGTTTTTCGGTAATGGATTTATCCAAGAAGTAGTCCAGTAGATATGAAGTTGATTTCCCAGCACCTAGTACAAGTATTTTTCGCAACATTAATTTTGGTTATTTTTATGGTTATAATTAACAGCTACGAAGGTATCAAATTTATATATACAACTAATTAATAAGATTAAGTTATGAACAAAACAATTTTTTGTACGGGTATCACTTTTGGTGTACTCGCTGTTATCCTAGGTGCTTTCGGGGCGCATGGTTTGGAAAAAATGGTCGGTGCGGATGCGTTACAGGCCTATGAAACAGGTGTTAAGTATCAGATGTACCATGCCTTGTTCTTGTTGGTATTGGCGAACACCGATTTTTTGAGGGAGGAAAACAAAAAAATTGTTTTTTACTTTATACTTGTGGGTATTTTGTTGTTCTCATTTTTTATTTACCTCTTGACCATTAACGCATTGGTCGCTTTTGATTTTAAAAAGATAGCCTTGTTAACACCTTTTGGGGGAACATTTCTGATTATAGGTTGGTTGGTTTTGGCGTATCAGGTGATTAAAACAACCCAAAGGGGTGCCAATAAGATCTCCTAGTGCCCTTTTCGGTATATGGGAGCTGCTTAATGGTAATGGTAGGAATAAAAAAGACCCCATAATTGGGTTTTTTTTACTTCTTGTTTATTGTGGTAATGTATTTCTGTAGCGCCATGGTCATTGAGGGCGTGTCGGGCGTAGGTGCTTTTATGTCTATTCGTAGACCGGCATCTGTAGCTGCTTTTACAGTGGAATTTCCAAATACGGCAATGCGCGTTTCCTTTTGTTCAAAATCCGGGAAATTCTTAAGTAATGATTCTATTCCCGATGGGCTAAAGAACACCAGGACATCGTAATATACATTCCTTAGGTCAGAAAGATCACTAATGACCGTTTTATAAAAAACACCTCTTGTCCAATCAACACCCAACTCATCCAAGGTCTCGGGTACCTGTTGTTTCAAAACGTCGGAAGAAGGTAGAAAGAACTTTTCATCCTTATACTTTTTGATCAAGGGCAGAAGGTCGATAAAATGCATTTTGCCGACATAGATCTTACGTTTACGATAGACTACATATTTTTGTAGATAATAGGCAACCGCTTCGGATTGGCAAAAATATTTCATGGAGTCCGGCACCTTGAAGCGCATTTCATCGGCTATCCTGAAAAAATGGTCTACGGCATTTCTACTGGTGAGGATAATGGCCGTGTAGTCTTTTAGATCTATTCTTTGTTGACGGACACTTTTGGCATCAACCCCTTCAACATGGATAAAGGGTCTGAAGTCAACTTTGACTTTTTCCTTGTCAATGAGTCTGGAATACGGGGAATTTCCCATTTTAGGCTCGGGCTGTGACACCAAAATTGTCTTTATTTTCATAAATCCTAGTCTTTTAGATAACTTCCAATGAAGATTAAAGGTGCGATTTCAAGAGCGCAAATGTACAAAATAAAATAGTAAAAATAACTTGTGATCAATTTTTGATGATTCCTTAGAATCGTGATCCAACCAATTATGTTTATCAATAGGATCAGTAGTACGGCTACATATACCACAGCCTTTGAGTCCAGCAGGATATAGGTTAGAATGATATTGGCCAAAAACATGACCATTCCACTGTAATTAAAATAAGATAATTTCTTGAAAAGTATCTCGTTGATCACTTTTTGTGTGCCAAAAATAAACCCATTTCCCAACTGTAACCCTAATTTGAAGAGGATATATACTATGATGAATCCTATAATCCAAGGAAAAGGGAAAGTCTTGTCGGTATAGCCGTCTTTAAGTAGGATATTGAAGGCCAAGTGTGTGAAAAGAGATAAGTTGATAATCAGGAACAAGCCCCAAAACAGATTGAACCAGTTTATCAATTTTTCCTTTTTGTTGTACATGAAAATGTACTTATTATTGAATGGAAGGATGATAAAGTTCAAAAACCTGGAATGGAATATGTTCTTTGCCAAGACCAAAAACAAAAGACTGAAAACAATCGAAATGGTTATCCAATCGTTTGTAACCGTATTTCTAAGGATAGCCTCCATTAGTCCAGTTTTATGGTTTTACTGTTCAACCCATATCTCAAACCGTTTTCAGAAATCACGATTTTAGAATATTTTGGGGTATCGGTTTTCTTCGGTCTGGGCAGTATGAACGTAAAAAGTGTGGAATCATTTGAAGTAAGGTGCGTTAATCGCCTGTTTTCAGGTACCAGGTCAATATCGACCAGCTCCTTAAATTGCTTGGCCTTGTTCAAATAGGCAATGGCGAACTTTAATTTCCCCAAGGGGATATCATGGGCATAAGGGTTGTACACTTTTACCAAATGTCTTTCATCGTCCAATTTGAATCTCCCCTCCTCGACGATACAGCGTAATTTCCTGAAAGACTCGAAATCATCTATGAACATACCATAGTAGATATTGTTACTGGTCTTGGGGAAGGCGATATTGTCTTCGTCCAGATATCTTGAAACGTAGAGTACCTTCTTGTGCCGTACCGCTTCTTCTGAATTGTCTATCGAATATTGGTTTTGCCTGTAGTTGATGTTGTTCAGTGAAAAGGAGGTCTTCCCCGTATAGAAGGCGTACATGGGGGCATTGCGGTATGAGTTCTCAAAGACCACGGGGTTATCGCCTGCCTTTGATTGTATTTTGCCCACCCACGCCTTATTGCCATGGGTTTCGTAGTGGATGGGAAATAAAGGTTCGTAAATTAGTCCAAGCCTGAGAAAAAGGAGGATGACAATGTTTGCGATGCCTGCCTTAAAGATCCATTTGCGTATATTTTCATGTTCCAACATATAGGAATAGACAAGAATGGCCATAGGTATCGAAACAACGATGATCCATTGGGTCTGCACACGCCGGTTGAAGCTTGATATGAAAAAGAAGATCAGGACACCATAGGTTAAATAAATAAGGGCCTTTGTAAAAAGATTCTTGGAACGGCTTTTGACCAGGGCGTAATAGACAAATGGGAACGTGAGCCCGAATATCGCAACCAGGTTGACCAAGAACCCTAAAGTGTACTTGTTAAAATCATATGGGGCGTTGGGGCGCTCGAACAGGTGGTATTTTATAGATATGAAATCGTGTTCAAAAAGCCATGCAAAATGGGGTGTATAGCATAATAGGGCTGTGGCCACGGCCAACCAGGCATATTTATTAAAGACCAATTTAAGGTTTGAGGACAATACAAAGAATATCACCAGAACGGCATGGTATTTACTGTACATAAGGGCGGCCATTATAATTCCTAGCAAAACCCCAAGAACAAATGACGGCCTCTGTATAAAATGCTTGTATACCAGTAAAAACAATGCGGTAAAGAACAGCAATGGTGTATCTGGCAAGGTGAAGAACCCATAGGCGTTGAGCAATGTCATAGAGAACATCAGGATAAAAAAATGAGGGACGTATTTTTTCTTATCGGGATTGTCGATCGCCAACCATATCAGGACAAAAGTACCTGCCGATAAAAGACAACCAACAAAGCGTACCCCTAGCTCACCATCGAACAGATAACCGCCGATTTTGATCATTAAGGCCATCATGGGGGGGTGGTCAAAATATCCCCAAGCCAAATTTTTGGCATAATACCAATAATAGGCCTCGTCAAAAATAAGTTCTGTAAAGTTGGCCTGCAAAAGGTTCAATACGAGTATTGAGCCCAATAGGCAGTAAAATAGTTTAGGTAATTTCAATGACATTGATGATTGTTGCTTTGCTTGTAAAATTACAAATTATACATGGTAACCAAAAGGTTAAAAAAAATCATAAATTAGGAAGTTCAAATTCTTCAAGAGCGTTTAAAAGACTATTTTTGTGTAAATCGAAGGAAGTTTATGGCAGGTAGTTTGGTTATTGTCCCCACCTATAATGAGATTGAGAATGTTGATGCGATCATAAGGGCTGTTTTTACGTTGAAGAAAGATTTTCATGTGCTGATTGTCGATGACAACTCACCCGACGGAACAGCTGATCATGTGGTTGGAATGCAAAAGGAATTCCCTGATCGATTGTTTTTGGAAGTACGTCATGAAAAGTCAGGATTGGGTACGGCCTACATTCATGGGTTTAAGTGGGCGATTGCCAGGAAGTATGATTATATTTTTGAGATGGATGCCGATTTCTCACATAACCCGATCGACCTTTTACGTTTGTATGCAGCTTGTGAAAACGGGGCCGATGTAGCTGTGGGCTCACGCTATAAAAAGGGGGTCAATGTTGTTGATTGGCCTTTGTACCGCGTGTTGCTTTCCTATGGGGCATCTTTTTATGTAAAGTTGATCACGGGAATGCGGGTCCATGATCCAACAGCTGGTTTTGTATGTTATAGGCGACATGTGCTCGAAAGTATAGATCTGGACTCTATAAGGTTTATAGGCTATGCATTCCAAATCGAGATAAAATTCAAGGCATACCTTAAGAAATTCAAGATAGAGGAAGTGTCCATTATCTTCAAGGATAGGGAAAAAGGGAAATCAAAAATGAGTTCCTCGATAATAGGTGAAGCTGTCTTTGGGGTTATGAAGATGAAGATTAAAAGTATTTTCCAAAAAAAATGAATTTTGGCCATGGGTAGGTTTTTGATTAAAAATGCGAATATCGTCAATGAGAACAAGATCTATGTATCGGATGTTTTGCTAGAGGGTGGGATTATTCTTAGGATAGACCGGTCAATTAGTGATGCGAAGGCCAAAGTAGTCGAAGCGGATGGTAAATTCCTGCTTCCCGGCCTTATAGATGATCAAGTGCATTTTAGGGAGCCCGGTTTAACCCATAAGGGCGATATTGGGTCAGAGAGTAGGGCTGCCGTTGCCGGGGGTATTACCTCTTTTATGGAGCAGCCGAATACCGACCCCCAGACTACGACCATTGCGAAACTTGAAGAAAAATTCGCACGGGCGGCAGAGACTTCCTATGCCAATTATTCTTTTTTGTTCGGTGGCACCAATGACAACCTGGAAGAGATAAAACGTTTGGATAAGAATGCCTGTTCAGGTATAAAGCTCTTTTTGGGGTCTTCCACCGGTAACATGCTTGTTGATGATGAGGTGGTTATTGAAAAGATCTTCAGGAATACCGAAATGGTAATCTCGGCACATTGTGAGGATGAAATGACCATAAAACGTAATTTGGCCGAATATCGGGAAAAGTATGGGAATGATATCCCTATTAGGTGCCATCCTTTGATTCGCAGTGCCGAAGCCTGTTACCTTTCCTCATCAAAAGCAATTGCATTGGCAAGGAAAACAGGGGCAAGGTTCCATGTTTTCCACCTATCGACAGGTGTTGAAACCGATTTGTTCCGTAACGATATCCCGTTAAGGCAAAAGAAAATCACGGCGGAAGTATGTGTACACCATCTTTGGTTTTCCGATGCGGATTATGATACTAAGGGCACATTGATAAAATGGAACCCCGCAGTGAAAACGGCAGGGGACCGCAGTAAGCTTTGGGAAGCTTTGTTGGATGACCGGATTGATGTCATCGCTACGGATCATGCGCCCCATACCTTGGGGGAAAAAAACAATGTATACACCCAAGCTCCTTCGGGAGGCCCATTGGTGCAACACGCATTACCCGCAATGCTTCAAAAGTACCATGAAAAAGTTCTTTCTTTGGAAAAATTGGTCGAGAAAATGTGCCATAATCCAGCAATATTATTTGACATTGATAAACGGGGATTCATACGGGAAGGATATTATGCAGACTTGGTTTTGGTCGATCTGGATGACCCTTGGAAGGTCACCAAGGAAAATATCGCTTATAAATGCGGTTGGTCCCCTTTGGAAGAAACGGTTTTTAAGTCAAAAATCACCCATACATTCGTAAATGGACATTTGGCCTATGAAGACGGGGAGTTCTCAAATCAGCGAAATGCAAAACGCTTAACTTTTGACAGGTCGTGATGAAGAATTTTATAGCATTGGTTTTTATTCTGTCTTTATGCTCCTGTGGGGAGAAACTGCTCAAGGAGCCCGACGATTTGATCGCGAAGGATAAGATGGTCGATATTCTTAGTGACCTGACGCTTTTGAATGCAGCTAAAAACACCAATCCCAGTATATTGAGAGAGCATGGTATAGATCCTACACGTTTTATTTTTGAAAAATACAGGATAGATAGCCTACGGTTTGTGACCAGCGATATGTATTATGCCTCCTTACCCAAAGAATATGAGGCCATGTATCTGGAAGTAGGGGAGATACTCAGTACCATGAAAGATAGTATGGAGGAAAAAAAGAGAAAGAATGACAGTTTGTTGTTGGAAATAAAAAAGAGGGATAATCCCATAAAAAAGCCAGATACGATAAAAGCTAAGGATTCTCTTCCTTGAATTTTTCACAGCAAAAGGTGATGGCTTCTTTCATATCCCCAAACTGAAAACCAAGAACATCCTTGATTTTTTGATTGTCATAGATTTCAGGTCGCATTAAGGACTTAATGGCCCTTTTGGTGATTTCTCTCTTACTCCCTGTTAAGAGACTTCGTGAATAATCAAAAAACCGGGCTAAATTCAATTGCCACGGCTTCAGCATTTTTGAAGGGCCTTTTTTGCCTAATGCTTTGGCTAATGTGGTCAGTATCTCCTTATATGTTATGTTTTCGGCAACGGCAATGAACCGTTGGTTTGCAATTCCCGAATTCATGAGGGTGGTCATTATTTCAACAACATCGTTCACCGTAATAAAACCAGTGCCTCCAGGAGGGTAATGGTTTTTTGCGTTATTGGCGATCGTAAAAAGGTTTCCACTGCCTTTCCCCCAGAATCCAGGGCCGATAATCACACCTGGGTTAACGATAACAACCTCTAGGCCTTCTTGGGAGCCCCGCCAAACCTCCATCTCTGCCCTGTATTTTGTAAGGGCATATACATTCGCATCCTGGACAGACCAGTCATTTTCCTCGTGGGCTTTTTGGCCTTCCGCACTTTTGCCAATAACGGCAATGCTACTTACATAACAGAGTTTTTTGATCTTATTCGATAGGCAAAGGTTCACAATATTGGCAGTACCCGTGGCATTTACTTTTTTTAGTCTGTAGTAATCCTTTGGGTCAAATGAAATCAGTGCAGCGGCATGGTAAACATATTCCACATTCCTGAATGCAATCTCCAGCGCAGGTATACTATTGATGTCGGCCAATACCCAATCTATGGTATCAAAAAGTTCGGTGGCTTTTTCAGTATAGTATGAAAATACCTTTTCAACCTGTTTCAGGTCACTCCCTTTTCTGTATATGGCACGGACTTTAGTGTTGTTTTGGAGTAAATGCAACAAAAGATGCGTCCCCACCAATCCTGTACCACCTGTTACCAAAACCATAGTCCAAATTTAGGCAAATGATGCCTAATAAAACCAATTTCAAATAGGGAAAGGCAATGTAATTCCTTTTATATTTGCAGCTCTTATCAAGATGAACATGGAAATGCGTACAAATTTTGTCGAAGAACTAAAATGGAGGGGGATGTTACATGATGCCATGCCGGGCACCGAAGAGCATCTAATGAAAGGAGTCCAATCAGCCTATGTGGGAATCGACCCTACGGCAGACTCGCTTCATATTGGCCATTTGGTCGGGGTAATGATGCTACGTCACTTTCAATTGGCAGGCCATAAACCTTATGCCTTATTGGGAGGTGCCACAGGTATGATCGGTGACCCATCCGGGAAATCACAGGAGCGTAATTTGCTGGACGAGGATACGTTACGTGCAAATCAAGAGGCCTTAAAAGCCCAATTAAGTAAGTTTTTGGATTTTGATCGTAATACGGAAAACGCTGCGGTTCTGGTCAATAACTATGACTGGATGAAGGACTTTTCTTTTTTGGGGTTTATCAGGGATGTGGGGAAGCATATCACGGTAAATTATATGATGGCCAAGGATTCCGTTAAAAAACGGTTGTCTTCCGAATCAAAAGAAGGTATGTCTTTTACGGAGTTCACCTACCAGTTGGTACAAGGCTATGATTTCCTCCATTTGTACCAGCACAATAACTGTACCCTCCAAATGGGAGGTAGTGACCAATGGGGGAATATTACTACGGGTACCGAGCTTATTCGACGAATCGGAGGCGGTAAGGGTTATGCCTTAACATGCCCCTTGATCACCAAGGCCGATGGTACTAAGTTTGGAAAAACAGAGGGGGGCAATATTTGGTTGGACCCCGATAGGACTTCCCCCTATAAATTTTACCAGTATTGGCTGAACACTTCTGATGAGGATGCCGCAAAATACATAAAGATATTCACCCTACTTACCAAGGATAGTATCGATGGTTTGATTACCGAACATAAAGAAGCACCCCATTTAAGGACCTTGCAAAAGCGTTTGGCCGATGAAGTTACGGTTATGGTGCATTCCCAAGAAGATTTGGACAATGCCAAAAAGGCAAGTAATATCCTTTTTGGAAAATCGACCTCTGAAGACCTGAAATATTTGGACGAAAAGACTTTCTTGGATGTTTTTGAAGGTGTTCCCCAGGCCAATATTCCAATGTCGGAATTGGATAGTGGTTTGGATATGGTCGGGGCCTTGGCTGCCAAAACAGGGTTCTTGGGTTCCAATGGGGAAGCCAGAAGGGAGTTGAAACAAAATTCGATTTCGGTGAATAAGGAAAAGGTCAAGGAAGATTACGTGATAACTGCCAAAGACCTGATTAGCGGTAAATTCGTCCTGCTACAGCGCGGTAAGAAGAGCTACTTTCTCTTGGTGGTAGGCTAGTCCGCTATTTCATGGGTGTATCTACATGACCATTAGGTTGCAGCCACGAATGTCCGAGTGGTCAAAACGGCCTAATATTTCAAAGGATCGGTCTTTGGATTCCTTTCCAAGATCCTGTGTTGCAACGAATGCGCAAGAATTGATGTTTGCCAGGTCAATGACATTGATTCCCCCGGTTTTCCCGTAGGGGAGGTAACTCAAGGGGTCTTCCGTATCCCTGATCAGTACTTTCATCCAAGGCGGGGTATTAAAAACACCATTTCCTTTGGAATAGGCTTGGGAAAGCAATTCTGTCATTCCGTATTCGGAATGTATTTCCGGCACCCCGAAACCTTTTCTTAGGATGTCATGCAATTCCTCACGGACCAGTTCCTTTCGACGGCCTTTCATTCCACCCGTTTCCATGACCAGTGTATTGCCAAGTTGCAAGGTGTGTTCTTCAACCAGATCTATTAAGGCGAAAGAGACACCAATGAGCATTGTCTTTTGCCCACGGGCATCAAGTCTGGTCAAGGTTTCGATTAACGAGTCGATTTCATTCAAATAGAAGCCACTGTCCGGGTGGTTGCTTTTTTCAATGAGGACATTCACCATGTATATCAAAGAGGAACCACTGCGTTCCAAATAGGAAGGTAATAGGGCCAAGATGCAATATTGGGAGATATCACCATGGAAATGGCCAAATCCTCTTATAAAACTTTGTTCATATAATTCCAGTTCGGTCACGTAATGCTTGCTGGTAACCTGTCCCGTTGTCCCACTGCTCGAAAAGACAACCTGTTCCTGGTCTTTGCCCGCAACCACTTTTTTCGATTTAAAAAAATCAATAGGTAAAAATGGGATTTGCCTAAGTTCCTTTACGTTGGACTCCGTTTTGTCCAGATAATGGCAGAATTCCTTATAAACGGGATTGTTCTTCAGTTGGAACCTGAATACATCAAGTGCCATGTGTTCAAACTCCTCCTCAGTGTTTATGTTGAATATTTGAGTGGTATCGATCATTGTTCCGGCTACAAAGGTAATGATACGACAAATTGATTCAAGCCAAAACAGGACTTATTTAACGACCAGTTTCCGGTTAATGGTATTGTTGTCCGCGGTTATCCGTACGACATATACCCCTGGTGTCAATCTGGAAATATTCAGAGGGGTGTTGAAGATTCTTTCGTCCAAGACTGCCTCGCCAAAGATATCGTAGACAATAATATGCTTATGGGTGTTTTTCTGGGTCGTGACGTAGACCACATCGTCGTATGCGGGGTTGGGGTAGAGTTTAAACCCTAGGGCCTGTTCTTTTTGGGCAATTGTGAAATCCACGGATTCTTGCGCATGGAACACAAAGGAGCATAGTATAAATAGGATAGTGTGGATTTTTTTCATGGTATTGATTTGGAACCAACACTATAAAAGTAATGAAAGGGGTTGTTTACAATTTGGAATTGTTGTGAAACCCGATAAAATGTAAGTGAATGATAGCAGGCGCATCTCTTCATCGATGTTTTCTGCCTTTCATCGAAGAGGTTGTTCTTGATTGAATTCCCAAAAAAGCGGTATTTATTTGACAATCAGTTTCCTGGTTGCAATTTTGTCCTTTTCAAAGACACGTAGTACATATACCCCTGCATCCAATTCGGAAACATCCAATTCCTCCCTAAGAAGCGTAGATTCCATAACCTGGGTCCCTAGGATATCGAAAATCAGGATTTTTTTGGGGGCCTTTCCTTTGGTGGTGATGTAAACCTTTCCGTTGGTAACGGGGTTGGGGTATAATCTGAAGCCATCGATATCACCTTTAGGCTTGGCATCTTGGGCATAACCTATTAAAATAAAAAGCATAAAGATGACAAAGTAAAGTTTCTTCATATGAAAAATATAGCAAAGAGTATACCACAAATATAATAAGTATTTGTATTTGAAGGTGGTATGTCACTGGTATTATGATAAAAAATCGATGAAATGCATAGGTGGTCAAGTCGTTCATGGGCAGGCGTAACCTTTCCATAATCCAAATGTTATGATAACGTTACTAATTAGAATGCCTGTCAGGGGGTTTTGTGTAATAGTATTATCTTTACTTTCATACGTAGTGATGAATTCAACATGCTTAAATGAAAAAGAAAGATCTGAGAATACTTTTAATTGATGATGAGCCTGACATATTGGAAATAGTGGCCTACAATCTCATTGCAGAGGGGTATCAGGTTTTTACGGCCAAGAATGGTGTTGAAGGTGTGGCCGTGGCAAAGAAAAAATTGCCCCATTTGATTATTTTGGATGTAATGATGCCAGAAATGGATGGTATCGAAGCTTGTGGTATCATTCGTAAAATACCCGAACTGGAAAATACGATTATCACCTTTCTTACGGCCCGTGGTGAGGATTATTCACAATTGGCCGGTTTTGATGCAGGGGCTGATGATTATATAACAAAACCGATCAAGCCCAAGGTCCTGGTTCGTAAGGTGACGGCTCTTCTTAGAAGGTTCAAGGGGGATACTGCAGATGTGGAAGAGATATTCAAGGTAGGGAATATTGTAATCAACCGCGAAGAATATAAGATTGTCAACAACGGTACCGAGATTACCCTGCCAAGAAAAGAGTTCGAATTGTTGTCTTTGCTCACATCAAAACCCAATAAGGTGTTTAAGCGCGAAGTGATCTTGAACAAGGTTTGGGGCAATGAAGTTGTTGTTGGTGGCCGCACCATTGATGTCCATATTCGAAAACTACGTGAAAAAATCGGTGATGAACATTTTAAAACCGTTAAGGGCGTGGGGTATAAGTTTGTGTTATAATGGCAGCCAATGTAAAAAAGTCCTATAGGTTTGCCTTGAAATCGGCATTCTTCATTACAGTGTTTTCCTCCTTATGGCTTGTGGGCCTACTTTGGTATTTTGAAACTATAAACCCCATACTTCTAGGGGTGTTCGCGGTATTAACATTCTTAATTTCATTGTTTGTCATACAGATACGAATAGAAAGATTCATATATGGAAGCATAAAAAAAATATATGATGATGTCGCATTGTTGGAGTCGAGCAGTCTTACTTCTGGGCCTATAACCACTGATATGAAGACGCTTACGGCGGAGATCGGGAAATTTGCAAAAGACAAGAAAATTGAAATCGACACACTGAAAATCAGGGAATCCTACCGGAAGGATTTTATCGGCAATGTGTCCCATGAGTTGAAAACCCCTCTTTTTACTGTCCAAGGGTATATCCTGACCTTGCTCGATGGTGCCATGGAAGATGGGAACATACGTGGGAAATATCTGCAGAGGGCGAATAAAGGGGTTGAACGCCTTATCTACATTGTAAAGGACCTGGATATGATCACCAAACTCGAAGTGGGTGACCTGAACCTTGAACGGGTTGATTTCGATATTATTGAACTCATTCAGAATGTCTTTGACCTGTTTGAGATGAAGGTGGCTAAAAAGAAGATCGTGTTGACCTTCGATATGGAATACAAGAAGCCTATTATGGTATATGCCGATCGCAATAAAATACAGCAGGTCTTGACCAATCTCGTGGTGAACTCCATCAAATATGGTCAAGAAAACGGTACTACAGAGGTAAGTGTGGAAAATCTTGTCAAGAATAAAGTGATAGTTCGGGTAACCGATAACGGGGAAGGGATTGCCGCACATCATATACCTAGATTGTTCGAACGATTTTACCGGGTCGATAAAAGTGGTAGCAGGTCCGAAGGGGGATCGGGCTTGGGCCTTTCCATTGTTAAGCATATTATCGAGGCACATGGCGAAAAAATATATGTGGAGAGTACAGAAGGTGTTGGGTCTGAATTCTCGTTTACCATGGAAAGGAGCCATCTTTAAAATAAGGGACAGGCCGGTTTTGCCAAAAAGTATTTCCTTAGATTTGCCATAGGATTTAATATAGGATGCGGTGGGAAGTAAAAATAAGCTGAAAAGATTTAAGGAAAACGAGACATTCAAGAACGTGGTTCAGCCCGACCGGGAGGAAATAGAGGATGGTTCCTTTCCGCTAAAAGGGAATTGGAACACCCATTTTGGCAATGATAACCCGATAGTGCTGGAGTTGGGTTGTGGTAAAGGGGAGTACACTTTGGGGTTGGCCCGTATGTATCCAAATAAGAACTTCATAGGAATCGATATCAAAGGGGCCCGTTTATGGAGGGGGGCAAAAACCGCTATTGAGGATGCTATGGGTAATGTTGCCTTCGTTAGGGCCCAGATAGAACTTATAGACCGTATTTTTGATAAAAATGAAGTATCCGGGATTTGGATTACCTTTCCAGACCCGCAAATAAAATATAAGCGAACGAAGCATAGAATGACCAATGAGGTTTTTCTTGAAAAATACGAGCGGATACTTATTGACCACGGACTGGTACACCTAAAGACGGATAGCGAGTTTATGCACGGGTATACTTTAGGGCTTTTGCATGGTACGCATCGCGAAGTGGTCTATGCGAATCATGATGTGTATAAAAATGGGGGAAGCCCCAAAGAAGTATTGTCAATACAGACTTTTTACGAAAAACAGTATCTTGGACAGGATAAGCCAATAACCTATATTAAGTTTCGGATAAATTAACCCATGGCACATCTACTTATTCTTTTTTTCGCAACCTTTTTAGCTGCGTTCGTAGCTACGCTGCCACCAGGACTTTTGAATATGAACGCGGCAAAGACGAGTGTTGAAAAAGGGAAATTGAATGGGGTCGTTTTTAGTCTTGGTGTCTCGACCATGATCATGATACAGGCTGTGATCGCAGTTTATATCTCTAAATATCTGGACAGAAACCCCGCTGTCGTTGGAGCCTTACTTAAAATCGCTGTCCTGGTATTCGCTTTTTTGGCCATTTATTTTTTTATGGCGGCCAAGGGCAATAGAAAAAAGGTGGTCAAATCAGTTAACATCAGTAAGCGGAATAGTTTCTATAAGGGAATGCTGTTGGCGGCTCTTAACCTACTGACCATACCTTATTACAGCGGCCTTAATGTTATATGGAATGCCTCAGGGTGGATAAAATTCGAAGTTTGGGATATCGTGGTGTTTGTATTGGCCGCAGGGGTAGGTGCTTTTTCGGTCCTGTACATGTACACGGCTTATTTCAATAAACTGGAGAACAAGACCAATCGATTTTCCAAGAATTCAAATTATATTTTAGGGGTGTTGATGATAATCCTTTTAGTAATCACCATTTATAGGGTCCTTAACCGATGAAATCCGATAATACCGATTTTTTTCAAAAAGTCTATGAGGTCGCCAAGCTCATTCCATACGGTAGGGTAACCTCTTATGGCGCTATTGCCAAATACCTTGGTGCGGCCCGTAGTGCGAGAATGGTAGGTTGGGCCATGAACGGGTCACATAACATGCCTGATGTGCCAGCACATAGGGTAGTGAACAAAATCGGGTTGCTTACCGGGAAACATCACTTTGAGGGTACGAACCTTATGCAACAATTGCTGGAAAGCGAGGGGGTCAAGGTTGTGGATGATCGGATTGTCGATTTTGGGAAACACTTTTGGGACCCTTTTAAAGAACTCCGGAATTAAGATCAGGTATAAATATTGCTTGGCCACACTGTTTTCGTCACAATAGCTTTAGCTTCTCGGTCTTAAGGGGCTTTCCGTTCCCCGTATATTTTTATGGGGATGGTTCCCAACTCCTGTTTAAGGGCGGGATATCAAAAAAACGGACTTGGAAGCCAGCTTTTTTAGATGATTTTTGTCGGATTGGTTTTTACACCCAAACAAAAAACAAAGCATTCTATTGATCGGATCTTGGCCTTAGAACCTGTAGCCTATTCTCAAATGCAGGTTAGCGGCCGCCTCACCCTCATTTTCCGCAAATCCCTCACTTTTGTAGAAGATGTAACGGAAACCAATGCCGATACCTGCCTCATAGTTAAAATGTTTGCCGATGTTTCTACGGATTCCCCATGTGGGGATAGCCGATATTTGGCTAACAAGGTCTACATTGTCACTATTGGAGATGATGAACCAATCGGGGTGGCAACTTGTTTTCAAGGAAACGAAATTTCCGCTATTGCCTAATGTTGGGCGGGAATTGGCCGCTCTTTTTTGCAGATTATAATACCATCTCGGCTCCAAGGTAATTACGGGAACCATTATAAAACCTGCATCGCCATAAATCTCCCCGCCAAAGAAACCACTGTCGAGCCCAAGTTCACTCCGTAGTGCAATTTCATCGGATAGCCTAGCCTCATTGTGGAGCCAAGTCCCCAAGACCCCAATTTGGATTCCATTATTGGATTTTTCAACAGTTCCGTCTTGTGATCTGACATTTGCTGTAGCTCCTATCAGGAAAACGCCCAACACTATAATTCTCCAGTTGTTTTTCACTATGGCCATATGATTGTTCTATTATCGATTTTATGGTGCAATAGTATCATTAAATGAATTATAGTTATATGATAAATGTCATAAATCATCAGTTGATTCTTACTGAACTGGATTAAACTTTTTTTGGATCGAAAGCAAGGGTTGCAGGGATTTGTGTTGTGAAACATAGGTCGACCAATGCCCTTGGCCATGTCCAGGGTCGCCCGTGGCGGACAACCACAGCGACCTTTATGGCATCGAGGTACGGTTCGGAGTGGTCACCGCTACGCTCGAAGAGGCCGGAATCCTTGTTGGGGGGCTGTTCATGAACGCCGATGCGGGTCTCGATTCAAAGAACTTCCGAGGGGCATGTGATAAGAAGGATATCCATGCGAACATCTGTCCCAACAAACGCAACGGGAATTCCGCCGATAGGGACGTATATTCCGAAAAGGAACCATACGATGAAAGGCATATGGTCGAACGGGCCAATGCATGGATGGACAGTTGCCGTTCACTGCCAAACAGGTTCGGTACCACTACCGAGGGCTGGAAAGGGTTCAACTATCCCGCATTCATTGTGACAGCACTGAAAAAAATCAAGAAAAAGAGAAAGACAAAAGTTTAAACCACTTCATTTACCGTATGATGTTGTTGTATCTAAAAATGTTTTTTCCTTTACCCCTAATATTTAAGCAATGCATCAATCTGTAGGTCGGGCTTTTGGCTTTCTTTACGTTTATTGCGTAACCAAATAACATAATGGTTCTATTGTCAACTTACAGATAAGACCATACTATGAAACCAAACGGAGTTGATAAAAACAGAAAACCTAAAAAAGAGTTTTCTTTATTGGCCGTTGGAATTGCACTACTTTTCGTCACAATAACTTTAGCTTCTCGATCCTAAGGCGTATCTTTGTTATTCAACACGGATTTATTTTAGGACGATTACCACTATGAAATTGAACAAGCATGATATCTTGAAGGCCTTGGAGCATATTACGGTTCCCGGGGAAGGCAAAAACATGGTAGAGAGTGGCGCTGTAAAGAACGTGCAGATATTCGGCGATGAGGTTGAGGTTGATGTCGTCATTAGTAATCCAAGTCTTCAGGCACGTAAAAAGACAGAGGTTGGGATTCTTAATATTATCCATCAAGAGGTATATGGGAAGGCCAAGATAAAAGTAAACCTTACCGTTGAGGCATTGGACAATTCCAAGGCCAATGAGATCAAGGGGAAGCCAATACCGGGCATTAAGAATATTATAGCGGTCGCTTCAGGTAAAGGTGGTGTAGGAAAGTCTACCGTAACGGCCAATTTAGCGGTTACCTTGTCTGAAATGGGCTTTAATGTAGGATTGTTGGATGCTGATATTTATGGGCCATCAATGCCCATAATGTTCGATGTTGCCCAAGAAAAACCTTTGGCCGTAACCATAGATGGAAAGTCAAAAATGAAACCTGTTGAAAATTATGGGGTTCAGTTATTGTCCATAGGGTTTTTCACCGATCCCAATCAGGCCGTAATCTGGAGAGGCCCCATGGCTGCCAAGGCACTTAACCAGATGATCTTTGATGCCCATTGGGGTGATCTTGATTTTTTATTGGTCGATCTTCCTCCGGGTACGGGGGATATCCACTTGAGTATTATGCAGGCTATGCCAGTTACCGGAGCTGTCGTTGTTAGCACACCACAGGAAGTGGCACTGGCAGATGCACGGAAAGGAGTTGCGATGTTCCAACAGGAAAGTATCAACGTTCCAGTTTTGGGCATTGTCGAGAACATGTCTTATTTCACCCCTGAGGAATTGCCCGATAATAAATATTATATTTTTGGTAAGGAAGGGGCCAAGAATCTGGCCGGGGATTTGAATGTTCCGTTTTTAGGGGAGGTCCCCTTGGTCCAAAGTATCCGTGAGGCAGGCGATGTAGGCCGCCCCGCGGCATTGCAGGAATCCACTCCAATTGCAGCCGCTTTTGCGGATATTACCAAGAGGGTTGTTCGGGAAATGGTAAATAGAAATAAAAGTCTGCCTCCTACAGAGGCTATAAAGATTACAACCATGGCAGGTTGTTCTACAGTTAATAAGTAGCGTATGACAGCAAATGACATAAAGGCCAATGTTGAAAAAGCCCTTGAGGAAATCCGTCCATTTCTGCAAAGTGATGGGGGGGATATTGAACTTATCTCAATAGATAATGACACTTCGGTCAAGGTCAGGTTACAAGGAGCCTGTGTAGACTGTAGTGTGAATCAAATGACCTTAAAGAGTGGGGTGGAGATGACGATCAAGAAATATGCCCCTCAAATTCAGGAAGTGATCAATATTGTTGATTAGGTCATTTTCCGCCGGTTGACCGGGTTATGGCCTGGTATATGTAAATATTATAGGGTCTATATTTTTTGGCCATAAGGTTCTTGTTCCATAAACTTAATATTTCAAATTCTGGATGCACCATATGCCGATAAGGCTATAAGAAATGTATTCCCTAATGGATCGTACACATTGTTGAACGGTAAGTGGGGGGAAACAATAATAGCGGATCAAAGAGAAATCCGCTACTATCCGATTCAACAAGAATATAAATACCAAGAATAGTACTCTCGACCCTACATGGGGGCAAGTAGTGCTTCATCAAAGTCGATTCCTTCTATATCTTTTAATTTTTCTTGTTTGGAATCCCATTCAATACGTCTGCCCAATTTATAGGAAAGCCCTGCCATATGCGATGAAATCGCTTCCTCGAATCCTTCTTTCACACCGCAACTTACCTTTCCCCCATTGCGGAGGCTACTCAACCATTCCCGCATATGCAAGAAGGTGGAATCTACACGCACACCATTAATATAGGTCCACATCAATCCCTTATCGGCAAAGTATTGGGAGGTTGCCGAAGCTACTCCATCTGGGATCGAAGCCCCTGGATTATATTTATAAATAGGTGTATTGGGCTCCATTTTTCCAGCTTCTACCATGTCGGCATAGCGTGTTGATTGTCCATCGGGCCAAACAGTCAGTTGGTTCCCTAGTTCCATGGTGCCGTCATGGCCCATTAAAATGGTAGGCCTGTTGAATCCATTGCCCAGGGTCGCACTATATACAAAAGTCATTCCTTTCTCCTTACCTTTGGGCTGGCTACTTCCGGTACTGAAATTGGGGAACTCCATATTAACTTGAAGAACATCGGGAACGTTTCGCCCATCCCTATGGGTGTATATACCCCCGGAAGTCATTACCGACTCCGGTATTCCCATATTCAGGACACAGTTTAACCGGTCATAATCGTGGGACAATAAATCGCCTGAAAGACCAGAACCATATGCCCACCATTTACGCCATCTGAAAAAATGGTTCTTATTAAATGGGACTTTTGGTGCAGAGCCCAAGAACATGTCCCAATCTATAGTCTGTGGACTGGCATCGGGGTGTATTTCATACATCCAGGCACCGTTATCATCATTACGATTGGTGTTGGTCTGTATCAATGATACATGTCCGATCGTTCCTTTCTGGACAATATCCTTTGCTGTCTGGAAACTTAGGGTTTGCCTGTGTTGGTGACCTACCTGCAATATGGCCTTGGAGTTTAGGGCAGCATCGCGTAAACGATAGGTTTCCGATATGTTATGCGTCATAGGTTTTTCAACATAGACGTGTATATTATTCTCCAATGCATCAATGGTCATTGGAGCATGCCAATGATCAGGGGTGGCAATTACCACGGCATCGACCTTGCCTGAACGGACCATCTCTTGATAGGTTCTAAAACGCTCCATTTTATTATCGGGCGTGTTAAAGGAGTTTAAGGCCTTATTTGCACGATAATCGAAAATATCACAGATTCCCGCCAAATGCACATTCAACTTGTCTTGGGACTCAAAATCGGATAAGGCAGTATGTTCGGGGTCTTCCTGTGCTGCCAAGCGCATTTCCTCTTTCCATTCCTTAGTGGCAAAACCCAAGGAACGGCAAAGTTGTTCGCCCCGGATTCCAAAACCAATTACACCTACACGAATAGGTTCGCCCCCTATGCCGGGCACGGCAGAAGGTAAAGATGGTTGTATGTTCAATTGCTCCAGAATAGCGGAACGTTCTTTTTTCTTGGCTACGGTACTGGCCGCACCGGCCCACCAAACCGCTCCCATCAGGGGAATACCCCCTAAACCCTTTAATGCGTCTCTTCTTGTAAATTTCATCTGTAGATTTTTAATTCCTTTAAGTGTTGAAAATATTTTGGCACATACCCTACTTTAACCTTTTGGCCCCTTAGGATGGAACGTATTTTACTTTTATTGATTTGTTGGGTCCGATATTTCTTTCTTGTTGAACAAGCGCTGTAGCCCAAAATAGTGGGAAGTTGGGATTTGATAGATTATCAAACAGGCGACAAACTCGATCATGTTCTTGTTCACGAACCAATAACTGCCTTCTACATTCACCTGTTCCACCCATGGGAATGAAGGATGGGCCAGATAGTACAAGGCCAATAACAAGGCCGCTACGGTAGCACCCCATTTTTCAAAGACACCTAACAACAAGGTAAGGCCCGCAAAGACCAAGGCTATCTTATTGCCCCAATCGGTCATACCGATAATTGAACCATCCGTCATCCAAATAAAAAAGGAACGAAAAGGACCTTGCGCCGAGGCAAGATATCCGAATGAAGTCCAATCAGGATTGTATAATTTTGTAACACCCTCATAGAGAAAGTGCCATCCGATGAAAAGGCGCAGGAACACCATACTGTTTGTTAAAAACCTTTCGTTTCTAATTTTTACCATATTCAAGAAAATGTGATAGGTTATACGTTTGATCGGTCCAGAATAAATTTGGACACACAGAATGCAAAAGTAAGGAATTAGTGGATAGACCTAACGATAAAGATGATTTTTATCACGTTTGACAAGGGTGGTACACTACACTTTATGTGATTTGAAAAGGTAGACTGGACATGGTTGGACTTGCAATGGAAAATCGGGCAGATTTTCCAGGGCCTATGCCTCATTTTCAGATTGATAAGATGCCTGTTTTGGCCTGTCCTATGGTTTCGGGCCCATGGCCATAAGCAAGTTCAACCTTTAAGGTTCCAGGGAAAATATCCGGCCACGGCATTATCCTGGCAATTTGCCTTTCTGCCTATGGATTGGGTGGTCAAGGTATTCCTCTTGGTTGGTTCACCAGGTTCCTTTGGGGCGTATCGTATGCCGGTGCTCAAGGCCCGGTCTTATTTTACTTGCCTATCATATAAATCGATAATGGCAGTCAGGTACAACCACCCCTTTTGGGTCTTGATATCGTATTTGTGTATGGCCTGTTGCGGGATTACACGTAGTGTTATTCCGCCGTGACCGAAAGATAGGTAATTGCAATGAATTCCGATTAGGGATTCAGCCACAATGGGCTGTACACGGCTGCCATCAGTACCTTTTATCCCTATTTTGACTTCTCTTTCGTTTGATTGTTTCTCTTCTTGTTTTTGAAATTGAAAAACTCAAGATTTTTGACAATTGTTCTAAAAAGTCTGTTGAAACCCTTGAGGGTCTATATTTGGATAATCTATATTTGGATTTCATATGCTATTGTTCTAATTGATTTATTAATTCATTAATTCTGGATATTCGTGGATTAATTTCTTTTTTTACTTTTCTTTTCTGAATAATGTATGCGTAAATGTGCATGCCTACCATATTTAAAAAAAGTATAACTATTAAAACACGTTTTGATGGTATTTCCCAAAAATCAATTACAAAGAGAAATATTATAGGATACAGAGGCAATGCACCCCAATACTTGTAAGTTTCAATAAGTATTCCTTGGGCTTCAAGGTACTTTTTAGACTTTTTAAGGTACATTAGGTAATTCTCTTCCAAATCCATCGGTTTTAACTTTTTTATGCTAGTTAATCGAGTTATTAAAAAAACAACATAGATTATTATTAAAACCGAAGCAATTTTGGAAGTAGTAAAAGGAATCCAATACGTTATAAAGGCAAAGATTGGAATCGCGATGAATGCAGCAACTACCTCTACTCTTACTGCGAATTCCCACCATTTATTTAGATTGTCTAAACTTGATTGTAACTCAATCATCAGCTTAGATTTCTCAAATTTTATACGCTCTTGATTACTGGATGATTGCCAGATTTTAATTAATTCATCTTCTATCATAATATTCCATTTATACAGTTGAATAATTTTGATTTAATCCGCTTAATTTTTACGGCTATGTGGTTTTCGGATAGCCCAAGTATGTCTGAAATTTCCCGGTCTGCCAATCCCTCCAAGTACAAAGCGACTATTGCTTTCTCCCCATCATTCAATTTTTTGACACACTTTCTTAAAGCTATTAGTTTTTCATCATTATTTTCATCTTCTACTTCAGAACTGATATTGATAATAGTCATACTATCTAATCTGATAAATCGGTTTTGGTTTTTCGTGTATTTTGATTTGAAACGAAGACAAACATTTAATGCTATCCTAAACATCCAAGTACCAATAGATGAATTGCCTTTAAAGGAACTCATCGACTTCCAAATGTTAACTAAGACCTCTTGATACAGGTCTTTAGAATCTTCATTATCATCTGAATAAATAGAGCAAATTCTATATAGCTTATCCTGATTTTCTTTTAAAGCTGAAAGAAATATGGTTTTCTGTTTTTCCATTCTTAATACTTCCCTTTACTTCTTTAGTTACCATCGTTTGATGAATATGACAGTTTAGGATGTTTTTTAGTAAACAAAAAGATAGTGAAGTCCTTATTCAGGACGGGTCAGTATTAATGGCAACAAAAGAAGAACAGCACATAGGAAAAGAGGTGATGGCCGTATTGAAGCAGAGCAAAAAAGCCCCTGTTCTATTTCCAGTGTAGGTAAAATGATACTACAATGATAGAACAAGGGAATAAATAATAGAACCCCGCACCCAATAAGAACAGGGTGTCCAATAGACCTTAAAGAAGGGAATGACCATTGGTCTATTCCCCGTACAACCAAGCTTTTTTCTCCAATAAGGCATCCTCTGTCTCAACATGGTCCTCATCAGGGACACAACAGTCGACAGGACAAACCGAAACACATTGTGGCTCATCATGGAATCCTATGCACTCGGTACATTTCTCGGTCACGATAAAATAGAATTCATCTGAAATGGGTCCGTTCCCCAAATCAGCATCCACTTCCCCGCCATCAAGTGTTGTTACCATACCACTTAAAGCGGTTTCGTCGGAGTAAGACCATTCGTGGTCAGGTTCGTAGATTGCATTGTTCGGGCATTCCGAAATGCAGGCATCACAGTTGATGCATTCATCCGTAATTTTTAAAGCCATTTTTCCTTAATTTTAATTATAAGGCCAAGCTAGTATATAGAAAAACACATTTCAATGATAAATATCATATTTGGAAATTTAAGGGGAATTAAATTTTAGTGCCTAAATTTACCGGAAATTAATAGAATTCATTTTTTCAAGGAAAATAAGATTATATGATTGCAGCCGCGGAAGAGAAAAAACAAAAAGCTTTGAATGACGTAATCATCCGTTTTGTAGGTGATTCAGGGGATGGGATGCAATTAACGGGCACCCAGTTCTCCGATACATCCGCAATGTTCGGTAATGATGTCTCTACATTTCCTAATTATCCGGCGGAAATAAGGGCCCCACGGGGTAGTTTATATGGGGTTTCGGGCTTTCAGGTGCATATCGGTAGTATTGAAGTCAGTACACCAGGTGATAATCTGGATCTTTTGGTGGCTATGAACCCGGCAGGCTTAAAAACCAACCTACATGCCCTTAAACCAGGCCATACCGTAATAGTGGATACGGATTCCTTTACCAAAAAGAATCAGGAAAAGGCCCTTTATGAAAGTAACCCATTGGAAGATGGAAGCCTCAAGAATTATAGGGTCATAGAAGTAGGTATGACCTCCTTGACAAAAGAGGCGCTAAAGGGTGTGGAAGGATTGGACAATAAGATCATTACCCGTAGTAAGAACATGTTTGCCCTGGGCATGGTCTATTGGATGTACAATCGCTCCATGGAATACACCATTGATTTCCTCAATAAGAAATTCAAGGACAAACCCCATATCATCGAGGCCAATACCAGGGTGTTGAAAGCAGGTTTCTATTTTGCCGAAACCTTGGAATTGATTCCTAATGCCTATACGATTGCACCAGCCAAAATGACTCCGGGCACCTATAGGGTGATCATGGGGAACCAAGCTACCGCATGGGGGTTTTTGGCGGCAGCCGAAAAATCGGGATTGGAACTGTTCTTGGGCTCATATCCCATTACCCCGGCTTCCGATATTTTACATGAATTGGCAAAACACAAGCATTTTGGTGTCAAAACCTTACAGGCAGAAGATGAGATTGCCGGAATAGGTTCCGCAATCGGGGCATCATTTGCAGGGAATCTGGCCATAACCACAACATCAGGGCCGGGATTGGCCTTGAAAGGGGAAGCTATCGGCTTGGCCATGATGATCGAACTACCTTTGGTCATAGTGAATGTACAGCGTGGCGGGCCCTCAACGGGATTGCCGACAAAAACAGAGCAATCAGACCTTTTGCAGGCCATGTACGGTAGAAACGGTGAAAGCCCGATTATCGTAATAGCGGCAAGTACTCCTTCCAATTGTTTCGAATATGCCTATGAAGCAGCGAAATTGACCATAGAACATATGACACCGGTACTATTGTTGACCGATGGTTATATCGCTAATGGATCGGCACCATGGAGGATAAGATCCGTGGACAGTATGCCCGAAATAAAGAACAATGTCATTAAGGAAGCAAAAGAGGATTGGCATCCTTACGATAGGGATGGGGACACCTTGGCAAGGAATTGGGCTATCCCGGGATCTCCAGGCTTGGAGCATAGAGTCGGTGGGTTGGAGAAAGACCGTGTGTCTGGAAACGTGTCCTATGTGCCTGAAAACCATGAGTACATGACAAAAATAAGGGCCGAGAAAGTAAAAAGGGTCCAAAACTATATACCTGACATTGTCCCGGAATTTACCAAAGAGGGGGATTTGTTGGTTGTTGGGTGGGGAGGCACATATGGTAGTCTACATTCGGCGGTAAAGGAATTGAATGAGGAAGGATATAAGAATATCGGGCTTGCACATTTCAACTATATCAACCCTCTCCCTAGGAATACCAAAGAGGTGTTTAACAAATATAAGAGGATTATTGTCTGTGAGTTGAACGGTGGGCAATTTGTCAAAGTGTTGAAAATCAACTGTGATGGATTTGATTTCCTTCAATTCAATAAAATACAAGGTCTGCCATTCGCGAACAATGAATTGGTGGAAAAATTCAAATCCCTAGTCTAATGCATATGGAAGCAGCAGTAAAAAAATATACCTATAAGGATTTTGCAAGTGACCAAGAAGTGAGATGGTGTCCTGGTTGTGACGATTATGTAATCCTTCGATCCATGCAAAAAGCACTTCCTGAAATGGGGGTGAAAAAAGAAAATGTGGTCTTTATTTCGGGAATAGGGTGTTCCTCGCGCTTTCCGTATTATATGGATACCTACGGGATGCACAGCATCCATGGCCGGGCCCCGGCCATTGCAACAGGCCTGAAATTGGCAAATCCCGATTTAAGTGTATGGGTGATCACAGGGGATGGTGACTCTATGGCCATAGGGGGTAACCACTTCATACATGTATTACGGAGGAATGTGGACCTGAATATTATTTTGTTCAATAATGAGATATACGGACTTACCAAAGGGCAATTCTCCCCAACGTCGTTAGTCGGCCAAAAGACAAAGTCATCACCATACGGAAATACACAGCCCCCATTTTCTGCAGGGGAATTGGCTTTGGGGGCACATGCCCGTTTTTTCGGAAGAATATCAGGAAATACACCTAAGGAGATGACCCAGGTCTTCATCGATGCGGAAAAGTTCAAGGGAACTTCGCTTATCGAGGTTTTGCAGAACTGTCCCATATTCAATGACGGGGCCTATTCGGAATTTACCGATAAGGCTGTTAGGGCAGATCGAATGCTTTTTGTGGAACATGGAAAACCCATGATCTTTGGAAAGGAACGCAACAAAGGATTGGTCTTGAACGGTTTAAGATTGGAGGTCGTGACCATAGGTGAAAATGGAATTACCGAAACCGATATTTTGGTCCATGACGCCAAGGAGCAAGACCCAACACTGCACCAGATGTTAGTGCGGTTGGATTATCCTATGGTTACAGGTATTGTTAGGGCTTTTGATGATGTTACCTTGGAAGAGCGGGAAGATGCCCTTACCGCCCAGGTAAAATCGGATTCGAACTTTAAGAAAACCGACGATTTGTTTTTCTCTGAGGATACTTACAAGGTATTTTGATTTTTGTTGGAAAACTTAAAACTTCCACGAAGACAAAGGTCATATTGGGAACACCCTCTGTACCTTTACAAAGGGTGTTCCCAATGATTTAACAACAGGGGCCAACAACCTATATGTATATATAGTATTTTAATGATGAAGACTTTTTTACGCATCATTATTGCATTCTTTTTAATAGTGTCTATCTCCTGCAAAGAAGATAAAGGCAAGGAATATATTGAAATCCCCCCCGAAGATTTGGATAATATTTTCGTATCGACCCATCAAATTCCCGATGCGGATTTTTTGGGGGATGAAACCTGTAAGGAATGTCACCAAAAGGAACATGCGGATTGGAAAGGTTCGCACCACGATAAAGCCATGCAATTGGCAGATAGGGAGACTATTTTGGCGGACTTCAAGGGAGAAACATTTAAAAGCCAAGGGGTAACATCCCGATTTTATAAGAGAGGGGAAGGTTTTTTTGTGAATACCGAAGGGCCCGATGGCAAGTACCATGATTACAGGATCGTATATACCTTTGGTTTGACCCCTTTACAGCAATACATTGTTAAATTCCCGAACGGGAGGTACCAATGCCTTCGAACGGCCTGGGATTCCCAAAAGAACAAATGGTTTGATCTGTACCCTGATTTTAAGGTCGTTCATTCGGAATGGCTCCACTGGTCAAGGGGTGGATTAAACTGGAACACGATGTGCTCTGATTGCCATTCGACCAATGTCAGGAAAAATTATGATTCCAAAACCAAAGGGTATGACACCAAATACGCCTTGATCAATGTAAGTTGTGAGGCTTGTCATGGGCCTGGCAAGGAACATGTTGATAAAGCCCTACAATTGGGAGGGGACTATAAAGCATCGGGTACCATGTACATGACCTCCAGAACAAAACCCAAGGATTTGGTGGATCAATGTGCCAGATGCCACATGCGACGGGAACAAATCTCCGAATTCTTCAATTTTGAAGGGACAATGCTAGACCATTATTACCCCCAGTTGATTACCGATCGCTTGTATTATCCCGATGGGCAGATTCTTGATGAGGACTATGTATATGGATCTTTTGTCCAAAGTAAAATGTACCGGAACAATGTAAAATGTTCAGATTGCCACAACCCACACTCACTCGAACTTAAATTCAAAGGCAATGAATTATGTGCCCAATGCCATATTCCCGAAAAATATAATACACCTGAACATCATTTTCATAAAGTTGGTTCAGAGAGTGGACAATGCATAAATTGCCATATGCCGGGCCGTTACTATATGGGCAATGATTTTAGGAGGGACCATAGCTTCAGGATACCAAGGCCTGACCTAAGTCTAAAATACGATACCCAGAACGCCTGTACCGGATGCCATAAGGATAAGGATAATGAATGGGCTTGGGAAGCTTTCAAAGATCAATACGGCATACCGGATTATGGCCATTTTTCCGAACTTCTGGCCCCTGGTCTCCATGGCGACCCAGAAGGTAAGGAAGCCCTCTTGGAATTGATGCATGACACCCTTCAGCCCGAGATTGCAAGGGCATCTGCCATAAACGGGATACAGTATTATATCAATGCCAATGATATGAACAACTTAATGACCTTTTTAGAGGACCCTTCCCCTATGGTAAGGGGCGCCACTCTTGATGTATTGGGCAATATGGACACCACTGATTATGCCATGTATCTTTTGCCCCTTCTCAAAGATGGAAAAAGATCGGTCAGGGTAAAGGCCTTTTATGCCTTGGGGGATTTAAAGGAAAATCAAGTCCCGCCCCGGTATAAGGAAGTCTATGTAAAAGTCAAAAAGGAATTTTCCACCTATTTGGACGTTACTGCCGATTTTGTAGGGGGATTGGCCAAAAAAGCCAATTACTATCTTAAGAAAGGGAACCTTCCCAAGGCTATTGAAAATTATGAAAAAGCATTGGAGATAGACAATGTGAATAATATGATCAGAACCGGCCTGGCCAATTTATACTATAGAAATGGTGCACTGGACAAGGCTGAGCATACTTTTGAGACCATTATCGGGCAAGAACCTGATTATGGGCCAACCTATTATTCCTTGGCACTTTTATTGGCCGAGCAGGGAAGGAACGACGAGGCTATTTCGCAACTTGAGGAGGCCATCGTACATATGCCGGAAAACATAAGGGTGTATTACAATCTTGGCTTGCTATATGATAAGGTAAATGAGCGGGTAAAGGCCAAAAGCACCTTGTTGAGGGGATTGAAGGTTTCACCTGCCAATGAGGACCTATTGTACACCTTGGCTTTTTTCCATTCGAAATATGGCGAAACCGGGAAAGCCAAGGAAATAGGAAGGCAACTTGTGGAATCGTATCCCAATAATATAAATTATAAGGCCTTCTTGGAACAATTGGAAGGAACAGATCAGATATGGCCGTAAGCACCTTCAATAACGAAAATTGAACGAAATTAACAGGCCTTTACATCCCTATGGCAGGGTAATTGCTATCTTTATCCCAAAATATATGGTTGGATAATGAATATAAGACCTACTTTGATCCTTGTTCTATTCTTGATGCTGTCTTTCTGTACGAGCGCACAAACCGATATTCCCGGTAGCACTCCCTTGGAAATAGGGCCGCTAACGATTCCCGACAACAATAACGACACATCCCAAGGTGCAGCCTTGAATATCCCTTCAATAATTGATCCCAAACCCAATATCAACCTAAGGGACTCACTTACCAGAATACCTGTTAATATGAACCTTGATAACGGAATGCTCCAAGCTGGCCATGACTTGGAACTAGATCCGAAAGTAGGGCGATCCGAAGAACAGGGGGGATCCAAGGAAAAATTCGGCGATCAATATTTAGGTGATATCAGGAGTGATGGGAAATACGTGGGTATTGTCTGCCGTGATCATGAATATGTGGATGGTGATAGGGTGAAGATCTCATTGAACGGCAATATTATAGACTACAACATGCTGTTGACCGCTGGCTTTAAAGGAGTAAACGTAGATTTGGAAAAGGGGTTTAACCGCTTGGATTTTGAAGCACTGAACGAAGGTTCCTCCAGCCCTAATACGGCACAGGTAGATGTGTACGATGATAAGGGTAATTTGATCTATTCGAACAAATGGTTGCTGTCAGAAGGGGCCAAGGCTACGTTGATCATCACCAAAGAGTAAATGAGATCCTGATTTTGGATTTTGAAGAAAAACAAACTTCGATCACAGGGCGATAGCCAAAAAGGGTTTTATTCCCCGAGGCCTGTCCCGAAATAACAAAAGTTTTTTGGAAAGTATACCTCGCACCCTTGGGTCGAGGTTGTCGACCAACTTTCCCTTTTTACCTTATTAACGATCCAAACCCGTGTAAACCTTACTTTTTGGAGTTACTGGGCTTATAGGTCCTTTTCGCCCTTTTAAGCACATCCTCCTTGTAATAGGCAACATCTTTAAATTGCATATTGGCGTAACGTTGGGTCTGGTCATCAAAATGGGGGGATTGGGGATCTCCACTTTGCCCACCGGCCAATATGGTCTTGGCCTTTACCTTGTCACCAAATTCGACCACGGCCACGAAACTATTGCCACGGGTACCATAGATTTTTTTCGTGTTGTTAGTGTAATTTGCCCCATAGGCGGCCAAGGCTCCCCAACGACCCGAGGCGAATCCGATTGGAATACTGGGTTTCCCATCATCGAAAAGTTGACGTATGTCCCCGTTTAGGCGTTGGTATCGATTCACTTCGCCCCATGGTATTTCCCAAGTACTGAAATCCTTTTCTAGCGCGGATACCACCGATTTGAATAGCGTTAGCATTTCTTCATCTGAAATGTATTTCCCTATATGGTTGAACAATTCCATTTGGGTGGGCTTTTTATGTGTTTTCCCAGGTATATTCAGGGCTAGGACCTTTGTGCCATAATAATGGGCCAAGGTCATGGCCACCGATTCTTTTGAGGTTTTCAGGTCCCATTTCCGCATAACATCGATTGCCGCCTCTAGATCGGGATGTCCATTCAGGTGTTTGTCATACGCACTGACCAATGCGGGGATTAATTTTTCAAAAGCGGGTAGATAAGGGTCATGGGCCATTTGGATCAAACTATCCAAAGTATAGCCCTTTCTGCCCTTAAGGAGGTTTATGGCGTGTACCCCACGAAAGTTCTCCCGATCAATGGACATATAGGCAGGGTAGTCTTCCTTTTTTGGACTAAAGTCCAGTGCAGCTGTATAGGGTGTTGAATTACAATTTTGCAACCATCCGTTTTCTGGGTTCAGCAATAGGATATTCTCATCCATAGTGTGTAACCCTTGCCAGTCGGTCATCGGATCACTGCCGTCAACGGGTTGGGAATAATCGAACTGGGTATTTCGTTTGGGTACAAAATTCCCGTGAAAATAAGCAATGTTGCCCCCTGCATCGGCATATACAGTATTGTTGGAGGAATTGGTGCGAATATCCATCATTTTCCGAAATCCTGTATAACCGTCCTGCTTTGTACGGATATAGGATTGCTCCAGGGCCTTTACAGGTTCCCACATCATGGCAGAGGCAGTCCATTGCCCATCGACCATGTGGGTAATAGGGCCGTGATGTGTATGGTAGGCAGGAAATGTTTTTTCTTTTAACGTATCACCTTCCCTGTATTTTAAAGTGATTTCGGATTCCTTTACTGGGCGTAGTTCCTCCCCATATTGGTACATGTGATTACCTCCTATCTTTATAATGGACTCTTTGAATTCATCCATTACATCGGTGTAGGTAGAGGTATGCATCCACCCTGTTTTTTCATTGAATCCCTGATACACGAAAAACTGTCCCCAAGTGACCGCCCCATAGGCATTGAGTCCTTCCTCACTGACTATGTGCACCTCTCCCCTAAAGTAAAATGAGGTATGTGGGTTGATCAAGAGCATTGTGTTGCCCGATGCCGTCAATTCTCCGGAAATCGCTATTCCGTTAGAACCTTGGGGCTCGGCCAATTCCCTTTCCCTTTTTATTTTGATCTCCTCTGATTCGGGGATCTGCATACCACTTTCATAAAAGGCCTTTATCTTTGAGGTTGGGATACGTTCGATATCACCTCCGATAGAACCTTCACTAAAGTACATGGGCATCCAAGGCTCAAAGTGGGTCAATAATCTTGGTTTTACTTCTGGGTGCGTATATAGATAATAATTTATTCCATCGGCAAAAGCATCACACAATTCCTTTAGCCATTCAGGACTATCTTCATAATTGGCCTTGGCCTCTTCCTCTGTCATGAACAATTTTGCACGAAGATCACTGTAAAGGGCCTTTTCCCCTTCTATTTCGGCCAATCGGCCAGTGGCCCAAATATAATTTTGTTCCACACGGTTAAAATCATCCTCGCATTGGGCATATAGTAGTCCAAAAACAGCATCTGCATCAGTTTTCCCATAAATATGCGGTACTCCAAAATCATCACGGATGATCGTGATATTGTCCGCTTGGGCCTCCCAACGAGCAAGTCCCGTTACTGATTCTTCAGTATCACAGGCATATAATCCTAAAAAAAGCAAAAAATAATATACCCGCATAATTGGTTTTGTTGGTTAATAGTAATAATCAATCGATTACAGTGTCGTAAATTTAACGGACTGCAAATAGAAATGCTAATTTTTATGCGGAAAACCTTGATAATAAGGGTGGCCCAAGGGTGTGCGACAGCGGCTTGCCTTCTTAAAGCATGGGAATGGCAAGGCACCCCTTGCTTGTTGGGAAAGGAATGGATTTCAGCTTTTCAAGTCCATTTGCTCCGGTGATAGTATATGTATTAATGTGGGATCAATAAAAGGCTTCAATGCCCTTCTGGGACTTGACCGGACTGGTTTACCGGTCGTTTTCCTTGCCCCATAATTCACAGATCCTCAAAAATAACCGATATGATTAGGAATTTAAAAAAATAACCGGCCTTAAACTGATAAATATCATGTTTCTATTCTGTTATTGAATGTACTTTTGAGTAACTCATAAAGCAAATGTCATGCAAGTAAAGAAGAACCCGAGTGTCGATTTAAATAAAAACAGTGGCCTCTACTTTGTCATAGGCCTAACCTTAGTCTTATTCCTAACTTGGAGGGCTTTGGAATTTAAAACATACTTAAAAGAGGACAAGATAGTTGAGGAATTAAGTGTGGTAGATGATATTGATGAGGATGTACCTATCACAGAACAGATAAAAACACCGCCACCGCCACCGCCACCATCAGCACCAGAGGTTATTGAAATCGTGGAAGATGCTGCGGAAATCGAAGAGACGGTTATCGAAAGTACCGAATCTAGCCAGGATCAAGTGATTGAAGAGGTTGTTGTTGACGTTGATGATGTTGAAGTTGGTGAGGAAGAAGAGGAGGTTTCAGTTCCCTTTGCTGTTATTGAGAATGTGCCCATATTCCCTGGTTGTGAAAGTGCAAAGGGAAATGATCAACGTAAAGCATGTTTCCAGAAAAAAATCCAGGAACATATTAAAAAGGAATTCAGGTATCCAGAGGTGGCTGCCGAAATGGGTATCCAAGGAAGGGTATTCGTACAGTTCGTCATAAATTCCAAAGGGTATATCGATGGCGTTAGAACCCGTGGACCGGATAAGGGATTGGAAAAAGAAGCCAGTAGGATTATATCATCCTTGCCAAAAATGACCCCTGGAATGCAAAGGGGAAGGGCGGTATCCGTACCTTACAGTATTCCGGTAAACTTTAAGTTGGCGACCCAATAGGAGGGATTTACTCTCGACAACACACGACTACGTAACTGCTGGAAGGGTCAATCTTCTAAGGCTATTTGGTAATCGATTAGTTTTTGGGGTCCTTCCAGGAGTATGCGTACGACTTGCAAAGTGCCATCGTCTTTGGTGGCAATTTGCCATTTTATAAGGGAGATGGTTCCGTTCTCTATTTCTATTCCCGTAATGCTGCGTGGATGGACACAGCTGCCATCATTGAAAAAAGGAATGTCACCAGGTTCGGGAAACCGGGGCCTGTGGGTATGCCCTACGATAGTGACCATTAATTGGTTGTTCAATATCCATCTTTTAATACGCCTTTCGACCTTGATCAATTCCTTGTAGTTTTTTGCCGGGCTGGTTGGGTCGGCAATTCCCCATACTTGTAACGGCTTCCATAGTACACGTACCAAAAAACGGCCCCATTTCCAAAAAGTGTAATTCCACCAATCGGCTTGGTGCCCGTGGGTCAAAAAAAGTTCCTGTTGTGTGTCTTTGTGTTTTAAGATCACACCTTCATGATATTTAATGCCTTCGAATAGTTCCTTGTCCTTGTCATCAATAGGTTCAAAATAGCTCGAAAGGTTTTTTTTCACATAGGCCCCATCCTTATAGACCATGTCATGGTTTCCCCATAACATGTGTAAGCGGTCTTCAAGATGGAATTTTCGTAGCAGTTTGAAAACGTTCTTGTGGGCCTCAAAAATCGGTTCAAAGGAAAGGTTCTCCCAAAGCTCGTCCCCATCGCCGATTTCACAATATTGAAAACCATTATTGTAGTAATGTGTCAGGGCATGGAAATAGATATTGCGGTTGTTGGCGAATTCATCGGCAAAACTATTGTCGCCCCTATGGCAATCGCTAAATAAAATAAATTTAGAGGTATCGTCAAAAGGGACCACTTTGGCATTTTCATACGCTCTTGATAACCTGAAATTCGATGACATACCTAAAATTTCCATAAATATCCTAAAAATCGATGAGAAAGGAGGTGTAGATTAAAAATCGCTTGGTATTTTGTAATTTTGTGGGTTCGATAAGGACTAATATCAGGTATGGTAAGATTTTCCGATAATGATTTTCCATTAGACCGTTTGATCAGCTTCAATAAGTTGTTGAAAGTGTATGATCGTATGGCCGGGAGTGAGGATGAATATTTAGCGGCGAAGGCTAGATATGTCTTAGAGGCACAAGCGCCTTATCCAGAACTGCGTGATGGTTTTAAGGACCCCGAACTGCTTAAAAAACATGAAAAGGTAATAGGGATTATCTTGGAGGATTCCTTTTCAGGGGTGTTGACCCAAAATGAGATCAAAGTCGCATCCTTGCCTTATCATGACCTTACCTTCAATGGCTCCAAACGGTTCAAGGAAATAATCGAAGCGGCAGGGGATGATTTTGAATTGAAGGTAAGAGGGGTTCCCGAGCATCTTTCCTATATTACAGGCTGTACCATAATCCTGAGTTTCTATTATGGTTTCGATCTCGATTTTAAACGCCCGCTTTTTTACGACATTCCCGATAAGAATGGGGTAATGAAGCATTATCGCATTCTTTACAATGCCGATTTCATGGAATTGATTCCTACCGATAAAGCCAAACAGCTTACCCAGGATGATGTTGATGAGCTGTTGGATAATTTTGACAATGTAGAGGTCTGGAAGGAGAAGATTCCTCCAGGAAGTTTTATCGCCAAGGGATTCGTGATCTCAAATATGTTCGATGCCACTACCGAACATTCCATTTCCGAGATCAAATCCAGTCTTATCTCCCGGGATAAGAGGGTTAGTGATAATTTCATCAACAATCTACAGGATGTTTTTAGGTCGTTCTTCAATACCAAGGACCTAAAGGTAGGATTCGTTACCTATAACCCAGATGAAAAATTGTTCGAAAGACTCCATAGTAATGGGATGGCCAGTTATCTGTTATATGACAAGGCCATGGAAACCTGTACCAATACCTTGTGCCATAGGTCATACAGCAAGTTGTTGGATCAACACGATTACTTTACGGTTGCCAATGTGGATAAGTACTATGAAATGTGCGAAGGGAAACTGCCCGCAAAAAGTTTAAAGGAACAAGGTATTAAAAGTGCCATATTCGCACCGATTTCGAATGAAGGTAAGCTTTTGGGTATTTTAGAGCTGGTCTCCATGAAGACCAATGCACTGAACAGTGTCAATGCCCAAAAATTAGAGGATATAATGCCCTATATCGTTACTGCAGTAATGCGTTCGGCAGATGAAGAGGAAAATTTGATAGACGCCATTATCCAAAAAGAATGTACCACGGTGCATTCATCGGTATATTGGAAGTTCAGGGAACAGGCAAAACAGTTTATTTGGGATGAATTCGAGGGAAAACAACCTTTTTTCAACGATATTGTATTTAAGGATGTACACCCTTTATATGGCCAAATAGACATAAGGGATTCCTCAAGGGCAAGGAATTTATCCATTCAGAAAGATCTGGTCATCCAACTTTCGGAAATCAATAAGATAATGACTGCCGCTTGGAAAAAGCAAAAGTTACCAGTGTATGAAGAGTTGATTTTCAGGGTGGACAATCTATTGGGGGAAATCAAAGAGGTTCTGGATACCAATAGCGAGCAGACAATATTTGATTTTATAAAAGCGGAAGTACTCCCGGTCTTCGATTATTTGAAGGGTTCTGATAAACAAATGGAAAAGATGATCTTGGCCTATGGGGATAAGATCGATCCCAAAACCGAATCATATTATGACCATCGTAAGAAATATGATGATAGTGTCATGACCATTAATAAGAAACTTGCGTCGGTCATTGATAAGAAACAAGAAAATGCCCAGACGATGTTCCCCCATTATTTTGAACGCTATAAGACCGATGGAGTTGAGCACAACATCTATGTGGGGCAATCCATTGCTGGCCGGTTACCCTTCAACACCCTGTATCTGAACAATCTGCGATTATGGCAGTTACAGGTAATGTGCGATATGGAGAATACGCATTATAAGCTAAAACCAAAATTACCGGTTCCCTTGGATGTGGCCTCACTTTTATTGGTTTACAGTACCTCACTCTCAATACGTTTCCGTTTGGATGAGAAACGCTTTGATGTTGATGGGACCTACAATGCCCGCTATGAGGTTATCAAGAAGCGTATCGACAAATCCTATATCAAGGGAACCAACGAACGGCTAACGCAAAGTGGGAAACTTTCCATCGTATATTCACAGAAAAAAGAAGAGTTGGAATACCTGAGGTATATCAGCTTCCTAAGGGTAAAAGGATATTTCACCAATAATATGGAAATTGTCGAGTTGGAAGGTTTGCAAGGTGTGACAGGACTTAAGGCGATACGTGTTGAGATTCTTTACAACAAGGATAACAAGGCCGGAAAAACATACACCTATAGTGATTTAATGGATGAGCTTGAGGCTTGATGTATTGCCGGTTGAACTGGGCTATCAGATTCTGGAAAACTGAAAGGAAAATACGAAGGCCAGGACCGAAATCACGGTACCGATCATAAAGATGGTATACGTCCAACGTAATATCTTGTATTTACGGTCCAGGACCAATCCCAAATAGTAAAGATCCTTCGTCAGGCTCGAATAGATGTAGTCCTTGTCTTTTACCAATTCATTGATGGCCCATTCATATTCGGATAATTTCATCTTGTGAAAATTACCGAAGAACAGGAGGTTCACTTTTTTGTTGATTACATCTTCCTTGGTGAACTCACCACTGGTTACATTGGGCCTGGTTGCCAATACCGCCAAAATCATCGATACAACAGAGAAAAAAACGAAGATTATGGCAGGTATGATAAGGTAATGGTTCGAGGGGTTGTCGAGTTTGGGGATTAGGTTCGATAATGCCAAGGAAATAATGATGGCATTGACCGAGAGAAGGATATTCGCCTTGGTATCCGCAATGTCACTCAATGCTAGATGGTTTTTTAGGGTAACACGAAATAATGTTTGTATACCACGATCTGGACTATCGTTCTTGAACTTAGCCTTCAAGGCTTCTTTTTTTGCAATTTCCCTTATCGACTTATATTCCTTATTGAGTCTTTTCAGGTTTTTGTCCTTGCCGGGCTGCCAATGCTCTTTCGCATAATCGGTATAGTACCTATGCTCGTTTCCCAACATCATCATATTGGTTTTGATCCAATTTTTTTGGCTATACCCTGCAATTCCCAAAAGGGCCAATTCCTCCCGCAATAATTCACAGGTCTCCATATAGCTGTTCTGTGCGAAATGGGAGGCATCCGCATCCCTGATAATCTCTTCTTTAAGGTTTATGGGTGCATGCTCTCTCTTTGTGGCAAGGATAAGACTGCTTACCTCTTGGATTCCCTTTTTGTCATACCCTTGTTTGTCAAGGAATTCCTTGGCGATGGCCACACTTTTCCCTTCATGATCCTTATCGCTTTGTGTATAGCCGGTATCATGAAGCCATGCGGCTAGGATCAGGGGTTCGGTCTCTTTGTGTCCAAGGTCGAGGGAATCTAGGATTTCTTTAGTACTTTTAACGACCCGTTGGGTATGGGCCAGATTATGGTACAGGAATTTTGGATCTAACTTCCGGGTTAATAGATCAGTCGCAAAAGATTCGGTCTTATCGATGATATCTGACATACATAGGGCTTTATATCACGCCAAATTACAAAATTTAGATTTTACTTGATTTAATATGTATAAATATTACTCTCTGGTCATTTTGTTGCTGATATTGGGTAGTTGTGCTACCTATAAGCCTAAATATGCCGAAGAAAAGGGAAGGGAGGATGTTTCTGTGGCAAAGGAGGTTTCCCATACTTTTTATTTGATTGGCGATGCAGGTAAGTCACCTATGGGGGGTATGAATCCGGCCCTTGTACTTCTTAAGGACAGATTGGGTCAAGCGGGTGTGAATAGTACCGTCATTTTTCTGGGCGACAACATCTATCCGGCAGGCATGCCCGATAAGGAGGGTTCAACAGCCGCTTACCTCGTGGCCAGGAATAGTATTATGGCCCAGTTGAAAACACTTGATGGTTTTAAGGGCAGTCCCATTTTTATTCCTGGAAACCACGACTGGTACAATGAAGGTGTTAAGGGGTTGCGAAGAGAGCAAAAATTCATAGAAAAAAAATTGGATAGTAAGGGTGTGTTTTTTCCAAAGGATGGCTGTGCCATCCAAAAAGTAGATATTAACGATGATGTCGTTCTCATAGCAATAGATACTGAATGGTACCTTGCCGATTGGGACAAAAACCCTACCATAAATGATAATTGTGAAATAAAGGATAGGGAAAAGTTTTTTGAGGAGTTGGAGGGATTGATCAAAAAAAATGCAAATAAGACTACCCTTATCGCCCTACACCACCCTATGTTCAGTTATGGCCCCCATGGTGGGCAATTCTCCCTTAAAAAACAATTATATCCTTTAGGGGGGAAATTACCGCTACCTATTATTGGAAGCCTGATCGCTCTGTTGCGCAAGACAACAGGTGCCCCAGAAGACCTTAACAATAAGAATTACCGGGAACTTAGAAAACGTATCATTACGCTTGCACAATACTCCGAGAGGGTAATCCTGGCCTCTGGCCATGAACATACATTGCAATATATCCTAGAGGACAATACCCCTCAGATAGTGAGTGGGGCAGGGGGTAAGGAAGGTGCTTCACGTTTGATGAATGGGAGTAGGTTCTCTACAGGAAAGATGGGTTACGCCATCTTGGAAGTCTATACCGATGGATCTTCAAGGGTTAGATACTACGGGGTAGGTGATAATGGGGAGGAAGAGTTTCTTTTTACTACTGAGGTGTTGTCCTCGGAAAGGAAAAATGCAGGCAATGATTACCCCCGGACATTTCCTGCAGTAGTAGAGGCTTCGGTCTATACCGAGGAGGAAGTCGATAAAAGTAAGCTGTTCAAAATGATATGGGGCGAACGGTACCGTGATGTTTATTCGAAGAAAGTCAAGGCTCCAACCGTAGACTTGGACACCCTGTTCGGGGGGGTGAAGGTCAAGAGAAAAGGTGGTGGGCATCAATCACGGTCACTCAGATTGGTCGATAAGCAAGGAAGGGAATATGTGATGAGGGCCTTGAGGAAAAGCGCTGAAATATATCTACAGGCCATGGCCTTTAAGGATCAATATGTGGTAGGTGAATTCGATGGCACTTTTACCGAAAGTATCTTGGAGGACTTTTATACCGGTACCCATCCATATGCACCCTTTACCATAGGCGTATTGTCCGATGCGGTCGGTATATACCATACCAACCCAAAACTGTATTATGTTCCGAAACAGCATGCAATAAAAGAGTACTCCGATGAATTTGGTGATGAACTATATATGATCGAAGAACGGACGGACGATGGCCATGGTGACCAAAAAAGTTTTGGTTATTCGAATACAATGGATAGTACTGACGATATGCTTAAGAACATCAGGAAGGACGAAAAATACCAAGTGGATAAGGAAGCCTATATAAAGGCAAGGTTGTTCGATATGATGATTGGGGATTGGGACAGGCATACCGATCAGTGGCGATGGGCCCGTTTTGAGGATGGGGAAAAGGGAAAGATTATCTATAGGCCCGTGCCTAGGGATCGTGACCAGGCTTTTTCGATTATGGGTGATGGCCCACTAATGAACATACTTACCCGGATTGTTCCCGGTCTTACGCTTATGGAAGGGTTTAATGGGAAAATAAGAAGTGTCAAGGGGTTCAACGGGTCTCCTAGGGCCTATGCCTTGGATAGGGTTCTTTTATCAGGGACCACTAGGGACCAATGGCTGAAACAGGCCGATTTTATAAAAGACAATATAACAGGCGAGGTTATAGATAAGGCTTTCAAAGCTCTTCCCGAGGCCGTTCGCGATGAGAGCCTTGTGGGAATCAAGGAGGTGCTTTTGGCGCGTAAGGGAAACCTGTCCGGAACAGCTTCTGAATACTATCGATTACTTAATAAATATGCCATGGTAACCGGTACCGACAAGGATGATCGCTTTACGATTACCCAAGGGGCGAATGGCCATGTCCAAGTAGTTGGGCAACGTATTAAGAAAGGGGAAATATCGGAGGTGTTCTTTAAAAAAGACTTTGATCCCGATATTACCCAAGAGGTTTGGGTCTATGGCCTGGATGATGATGATCGATTTGGGGTGGTAGGAAAAACAGGCACTATAAAGGTGCGATTGATCGGTGGCCAGAATAACGATGTATATCTGGTGGATGACAGTAAAAGGGTTTATATCTATGACCAGAAAGCAAAAAAGAATACGTTCGAGAGTGTAGGGTCTGCCAAGTTGCGATTGACCAATGAATATGGGACCAATACCTACCAACCTATCAACTACAAAAAGAGTACTAATCAGATTATACCAACAATAGGTTCGAATCCTGATGATGGCCTTAAAATAGGGTTTACCGATATTTATACCTTTAATGGGTTCCAACAAGACCCATTTACCAGTAGGCATACCTTTAAGGCTGCTTATTATTTTGCAACCTATGGGTATGATTTTGGGTATAGGGGGGAATTCCCACATGCTGTTGGTAAGGCCGATTTTGTAATGGATGCAAAGTTCACCAGCCCCAATTATAGTATCAATTTCTTTGGTTGGGGTAATGGTTCCGATAATTTTGATAATGATTTGGGCCGTGATTACAATCGGGTGAAATTGCAAACCATACAATTGAGACCTTCCTTGGTCTGGAAGGGTGATCTGGGGGCGGGATTGAGAATAGGGGCGAGTTATGAAAGTATGGGGGTTGAGGAAACCGGGGACAGATATATCAATACTTTTTATGTGGCCAACGGAGAGGAGAACCATAAAAACTTTGTAGGGGCCGAAGTGGCCTATTCTTTTTCCAATACAGACAATATTGCCTTTCCAACGATGGGAATGTCGACTTCATTGCGGGTAGGTTATAAAACCAGTATAGGTAAGGAAAATCAAGACTTTGGCTATATTGTTCCCAGTTTGTCTTTCGACTATAAATTGGTTCCCAGCGGTAAATTGGTCTTGGGGACAAAATGGAAGGCCCACTTTAATATCGGTGATGCATTTGAATTCTATCAAGCAGCAAGTATTGGGGGGTTAGACGGTTTACGTGGATACAGGAACCAAAGGTTCTCGGGTAAAAAATCATTTTATCAGAATACTGATCTAAGGTATAGCTTTAAACGGATAAGGACAATGTTCTTACCTATGAATATGGGTGTCTATGGAGGTTTTGATTATGGCCGTGTATGGATGCCCGATTTCGATTCGGACATCTGGCATACTTCATACGGAGGAGGGTTCTTCTTGAATGCCGCGGATATGATGTCCTTAACCTTCTCCTTGTTCAATAGTGATGATGGCACCCGGTTTGCCTTTGGACTTGGTTTCGGGTTCTGACCGTGATGGATATTTAGATTTTAATGGAATACAGGTTGCCCCCAGTATTACCTATTGCCTCATCGGAGAGCAATAAGGTCCCATTGTCCAAAAAGCTTACGGATTCCAATTGGGTGGAGATCCCTAGATTGATGGTCTTGATCTGTCCCTTTGAAAAATCATCCCATTCAAAGGAAGAGAACAACCATAATTTCCCATATCCCAACAAGGCAATGGTAGATCCATCAGGTGAAATATCCGCAGCGGTTACCCTGCATTCCATTGCTTGTGCACAGGTAACGAACTCCCCTATGAATTCGGCCTTGTATTCCCCGGGGGTTGTCGGTACTTTATAGATCGAGGCCACTCCCGTAAAGGGTTTTGTCCTATTCTTGGTAATGATATAAAGGGCATCGTTATGATAAAAAAAAGCCTCGGCATCAAAATTCATTTCGACTTCGGCAGGAGGGAATTCTTTTTGATCGGGGTAACTGAATTTGATTTTCCCGGCTTCTATCTTTTTGTCCTTGGTGATTTCGGGATTTGGTATTTTATAAATTGTCAGGTCCTTCCTTTTGTTGTCGTTATTCCCAAAATCCCCAATAAATATATTCTTGTCCAAATCCTTGGCCAAATCCTCCCAATCTTCGTTATGGGCGTTCTTCACCTTTATTTCACGAACTAGATTCCCTTTAAGGTCTATTTGGTATATTTTATCCTCGTTGCCGTGGTCTTCAACCAACCACACCAGAGAGTCGCTTAGGGTAATCATACCCGAATTCTCTTTTAGTTTTTTCGGAAGTTTTGCGACATATGAAAGCTGGCCGTAATTGGTACAGCTATTGAGTATGAAAATTGAGAGTAAGGTTATTGATGATTTCCACATTGTGCTCACTTCGAACCCGGATCCCCATGAGTGGTCATTTTTAATGATTGTAGATGGAATTCACCAAGATCACGCCCCTGTTTGATACCGACCTCCACTGCGGCCCTATAATGGATGCCACCATACATTCTGCTGATGGCCGCTTCATTGGCGGCCTGATCGAAGGAGGTATAGCTCCTGATGGGAAGTCCGTAGGGTACTTCAGAATCATCATCAAATGCAAAACCGTCGCCAAAAACATCGGTCAAGGCCGATGCAGCGGCCCCGGAGACGACACTGTGCCCACTAGTGTACTCAGGGAAAGGAGGTGTCTGTAATACAGGCTTCCAATCCTCATCCAAATGTTGGTTGATAAGGGTTTCCGGGCGTATTAGGTTACTGCGGTATTTTTCTGCCCAACAGCTTATAAAGGCATCTGCTATTGCCAAGGAGGTCTTGGTATAGGCATAAACGGTTTTGTCAAAATCACTATGGGTCTTTTTACTGGCTATTTTGGCAATGCCGATCCAATGTGCCCCAGGTGAGATTTTCTTAGTGGCAAACATTAAATGACCTCGGGTTACCGAAACGTAAGGGTTACAATCCCAGAATTGGGCTATTTTGATTTCTTCGGAATCATCACCTTTCTTTGTTATCTCATTTCCTATATCGTAAACTTCCTTCAATTCCTTATAGAAATCGGAACCTTCTTCCAAAGAAAACGCCGGAGGCTCTATCGGCTTGAACTGTTGGGCAGAGTCTATTACAAAAGGACGGATTTTATCCCAATGGGGTTCAATGCCATCCATGTAAGCGGGTGGGGTAGGTTGCCATCGTGTCTCGTCATCGGTATCTACCGTAAACTTGGGCATGGTTCGGGTTTGGTTGTAGTTGTCCTTGTTCATCCATTCGGCAATATGGTCGGCAACTTTCAATCCATAATCCTTGGAAGCCAAAAAAGCAGCTTCATTTTTCCCGTTCCAAACACTATAAAGACTATCCCTGAGTACTTCCAAATCCTTTTCTGAGAAAATCAATCTTTTACTGAGCTCCATATGGGCCACTAATGCTGCCATCTGATAATTGATGGGTTTATTGGCATCCGGTCTGGGAATTGCCGTAAGTTCTTTTACCTGGCCTTCCAATGAGACATATTTTTCATTGTTCAGGGCAATGATCTCATAGGCGGCAATATTAGGGTATACAAAAACCCGGCTTGCCACAGGAGGTGAAAAAATATCGTGGATCATAATCTCGACGACTTTGTCCACCGAGGCATGCAGTTCTTCTGGACTTATGACCAAAGGCTCCTCTGTTTTTTTATCACCACAGGAAACAAGAAGTGCGATAACGGTCATTAAGGAAAAAATCTTATTCATTATATTTCAGTTTTAACAGGAATCCTTACGGGTTTTTGATATAAAGAACCCGTTCAAAAGATATATTGGCAATTTAAAAAAAACAATGGACTTGAAATATAGAAAATGTCAATATTTTGGTCAGGTTTTTTCCAGGTATTGCTACAATCGATGGAGGTGAACACTTGAAAAGGGAAAATGGTAAAGCCATAGGGAACACTATTGGATTCTGGAAATAGCCCTATTTCCAAAAAAGACTATATAGGACTACCAAGATCAGCATTACCGCAAACGAGCCAATGTTGAATGTCGGACTGGTCTTGAACAATGCCTTGGTCAAGGGGATTCCTTTTTCGTCATTTTTCCCATTATGCTGCATAAGACTAACCGTTATAATGACAATCATGGTCAAAATAAGCGTATAGCCCATTTGATCCATAAAAGGTACGTCAACGAATAGTGGGTTTGTAGACCAACCTTTGGGTGCCACTTTAAAATACATGGCAATAGGAATGGATGTCAATACACCTATGATAGCACCTTTGTTGGTGGTTTTTCTCCAGAAAAGCCCTAATAAGAATACAGCTAGGATACCAGGGCTCACAACGCCTGTATATTCTTGGATAAATTGGAAGGCTTGGTCAATACCCCCTAATAACGGGGCCATTATGCAGGCAATCAGTAAGGCAGCCCCCGCAGAAATCCTTCCCGTTGTCACAGTAGCCTTGTCACTTGCATTCTTGTTGATGTATTGGCTGTAGATATCCATGGTGAAGATGGTGGAAGTAGAGTTGAGCATAGAGGCCAAGGAAGATACTATGGCTGCGGCCAAGGCTGCGAATGCTATGCCTTTTAACCCAGTGGGCAAAAATTGGAGTAACCAAGGATAGGCTTTGTCAGCCTGTTCAAGCGAAGGTAGGTTTTGTTGTGCCACATCGCCTAATTGTGCCATTATACCAGGGTCATTGATGATAACGTATGCGGCAATTCCAGGAACGACGACTATTAAGGGAATTACCAATTTTAAGAAGGCCGCCAACAAAATACCTTTCTGTGCTTCCTTTAATGACCTGGCGGCCAAGGTACGTTGGATTATATATTGATTAAATCCCCAATAGTATAAATTGGCGACCCATAAACCACCTACCAAAACCGCAATGCCGGGTAAATTCTTATATTCGGGGTTTGATTCATCCAGTATCATCACAAAACGATCTGGTGCTGTTTCAAAAACAGTTTTAAGGCCAGAAATGACTCCTTCCCCTCCCGAGACCGTATTCAATGCCAGATAGGTGGTGACCAATCCGCCGAGAATCAAAAAGACCACTTGGATAACATCGGTCCAGGCAACAGCGGAAAGTCCACCATAGAGGGAGTATGCCGCCGCAAAAAGGGCAAGGCCAACAACACCGTACAACATGGGGATGCCCATAATGGTCTCCAGTGCCAAGGCACCAAGATAAAGGACCGAGGCAAGATTGACAAAAACATAAAGACCAATCCAAAAGACCGCTAAAATGGTCTTTAGATTTGTGGAATATCTTTTTTCAACAAATTCCGGAATGGTATAAAGCCCTTTATCAATAAAAATAGGGAGGAAGAACTTACCTACTATAATCAGGGTAAGTGCCCCCATCCATTCATAGGAGGCTATGGCAAGCCCGGATACAAAACCTGAGCCTGACATGCCTATGAACTGTTCCGCGGAAATGTTAGCCGCGATTAGGGAAGCCCCAATGGCCCACCAGGGCAGGGACTTACTGGCAAGGAAATAATCCTCTGCATTTTTTTGATGCCCTTTTTTATCCCTTGATACCCATAAACCAACACCAAGTACTAATAAAGCGTATGAAATGAATATAAAGTAATCCCAGGATCCGAAAGCTGAAGTCATATTGGTTGAAGTTGGTTTTTATATTATAAGTGACAGTTGATCAATATCAATACCCTAAATTAGAGATTTTTTTTGTTTTCAGCTATTTGTCCGATAAATATTCCCATAAGATTTAAATGGTCCTTATGGTTGTTTTATCCTTTAATTTGTTGTTATACAGGTAACCCATTATTCCCCTATTGCCGATCGACCACATAAGCATCGTCGTTGTTCGTGACCACCAAAAATTTCCGATTATCTATTTTGAGTATTTTTCGGGCACTGATTTCCTTGGGTAGGCCAAAAGACAGATACTCCTTGAAGTTGGTTCCATCGAAGCCTGTCAGTATGCCTCCGGCATTGCTATCGCTATTGCCTAATTCATTTACGTAATCTAGATAGTTTCCCACAAAACACAGTTGTTTCTGTGTACCGACAGAATCAATGATAATATCCTCGATACTACTCATCTGGGCTTCTTTAGGGAGTGGCGACCCTTTAAAGGATGAGCCGTTGTTCAGGTACACCATGGAGCGTAATTCATTGATCTCAAGTTGCAGGGCGATATCTTTTTCCGGCCTATCCGTGAGGTCTTCTATGCCCTTGATCATGGAGAATTCGGAATAACCCAAGAAACGTTTTTTCAAATAGGGCAATTGGGCCATTAGATTATCCTTGGATGCAAAAGGTACGTAATGCCCATTGAAGTCATAGAAGATAATAGGGTCTACTTGGCCATTTTTATCAAAGTCATCGAGGAATAGTTTTATAGGTCTTTCTTGGGAGGCTTTCCATTTCATGTTGAGGCCTGCATTCCCTACAATGATATCTTGGAAACCATTACCGTCCAAATCCTCTATTGTAATGGAGTTCCATAGCCCATTGGTACTTGTAAGCCCATATTTGGCAGTTTGGTTTTCAAATCGATCTTCCCCAGTATTGATCATTAAGGTAATAGGCATCCAATCCCCGATAATGATCAAATCAAGTTTTCCGTCTTTATTGATATCTGTCCAATGACTATCGGTTACCATTCCAAACCTTTCATTTGTGACGACTTCAAAGTTTCCTTTCGAAGTGTTTTTCAAGATCATACTTGTTGGGGGCAGGCCGTATCCACCAGGTATGGAGCGGCTTCCAATGAACAGGTCGGCAAATCCGTCAGAATTAAAATCCCCTGAGGAAATGCTGCCTCCATTCGTCATTGGCAGAATTGCATTTAACCGCTCGAAATTCCCTTTTCCATCATTAAGGTAGACACGGTCTTCCAACTGTGGGCTCCCTTCCATAAGGTCGTTGCCACCACTCATTATGTATAGGTCAAGATCTCCATCATTCTCAAGGTCGAATGCTTCAGCATCCACATCCTCAAAATTTTGGTCTCTCTCAAAAGGGGCGACTTTCTTAAGTCGATATCCTCCGTTCCCGTCGTTTAGGTATAAGGCAGTGGGCTGGTTCCTTGCACCCCCGATAAGAATATCCATTAGGCCATCCCCATTGAGATCAGCAGTTACCACAGCAGGCCCTTCGACAGACAATTTTTCAGGAATCAAGGATTCATGCTCATAATCAAGAAAGTCGTTCTCGGCATGCTTAAAATCAAATTTGGACAGTTTATTGTTTTCAGGTGCCGTTGTATACACATATTGGGGTAAATCGGATTTTTTGGCGATTTCATGAAATCTGTTTATAGCCAGATCCTTTAGCGTTTGGTACGTGTCATCTGGCCAGATGACTACGACGGAATCTATTTTTGGGCTATCCCCAAGTCCAAAATGTAATTTATGTGTTGAAGCTGATTGAAACCCATGGGAAACCGTTAGTTCCTTTATGAGGGTGCGGTTTTTCATATGCACCATGACCTTGGAGCCAGTGGTGCTTTTTGAATGGTCCCTAAGGTCAAAAGCGATAAAGTTATGTTGGGGACCGACCTCACTTTGATTTTCCAGCAGAAATGCATTATCGTTGATATTGTTCACAACGATATCCAAATCACCATCAAGGTCTAAATCGCTATATGCAGAGCCATTTGAAAAAGAAGGTATAAGACCTACTTCGGTAGTTAACCTATCAAATTCAAAATCCCCCTTATTCCTGAACAGGATATTTGACAGTTTGAGGGTCGGCATCTTATCGATCAACTTTTTTTCGATTTCAAAGGCCTGACTTTGATTGTAATTACTAAAATCAGTATTGCTGAGGTAATTGATATAATCTAGATCATTGGGTCTTTTATATATCCCATTGGTAATATAAAGGTCATTAAGGCCATCGTTGTCATAATCTTGGATCAATATCGACCAGCTCCAATCTGTGGCATGGGTGTTGGTCATAGGTGCGATATCCGAAAAAGTATTATGGCCCGTATTCAGCTGAAAGTTATTGCGTGCATATTGGGTACCATATCCAAAATTGGCCTTGATCTTACTTACCTTGTCAGAATCCTCACCCGCCGATTTCATAAATATCCCATGGTCAAAGGGCATCATATCCAAGGTAAAGATATCCTGTAGGCCATCATTGTTCAAATCACCTATATCGACCCCCATTGTAAAACGGCTTGTATGGTTGAACCATTGTTCGCCAGCTTCCTTAAAGGTCTTGTCCCCTTGATTAATGTATAGGTAATCATTTTCATGAAAATCATTGCCTATATAGATATCCGTTAGCCCATCTTGGTTAATGTCCGTTGTAGCCAATGCCAGACCATAACCTAGAGGGCTGTTATAGATGCCAGAGGCATCAGTTACATCAATAAAGGTAAGTTCCCCTTCATTTAGTTTGTTCTCATAGAAGCGATCCCCTGCGATAGAGTCCTTATCCTTCCTTTTGGAGGCTTTGCCATAGCTTCTAGGGGAATGTATTGAACAGTTCATAAGGTACATGTCCATATCACCATCCTTATCATAGTCCATAAAGGCCGCTTGGGTCGAAAACCCGGAAAAATCAAGTCCCACTTTTTTGGAAACTTCTTCAAAGGTTCCATTGCCCTTATTCAGATAAAGAAGGTTATGGGCTTTTGTTAGTCCTTTGTAATTCCCGACTTTGGAAACATAGATATCAATAAGGCCATCATTGTTTACATCTTCCATGGTCACACCCGAGGACCAAGTCGAATCAATGACCATGCCCGCCGATGAGGTAATATCCCTGAACTTAAGGTTGCCAAGGTTCAAATAGAGTCTGTCCGGGGATTGGTTTGCCGTAAAATAGATATCGTCCAGGCCATCATTATTGATGTCCCCTAATGCTACCCCACCACCGTTATAGTAATACAGGTACTCAATAATGTTCAAATCATTTTTGGGGTGTAATGTATTTGAGAATTGCAATCCACTTATTTCCGGGGATATTGAATTAAAAAATACGGTTGCCTTTTCAGTGGGCCTGTTGTTTTTTTCTGAACAACTGGTTAGTGGGATTGTAAGTAGGACTAATATGGCATTAATGTATTTCATTGCATTTTATAGTTAAAGATTGCTAATGAATCGTTGTTTCTAGAAACTATTATCCTATGGCCGTTCACCTTTATATCGCGAATTTCCCCTTTGAGGAAAAAACCCTTACCCCCTTTATGGCTTTTGAAGGTTAAACCGTCTATGTTTTCCAGGTATAGTCCAAAAGAGGCATCATAGCGACCAACTTCAGGTTTTGTATTATATAGGTTGCCGCCCAAAACAAGATCGATGTCACCGTCATTGTCAAAATCTCCGGAACCGATCGCATAAACAGGTGAGAATTGTGCCTGGGCAGGGAGTTTCACGGTCTTAAAATTTAAATTCCCCTCATTGACCAGAATCATTGATGAAAGAATGTTGGCCTTTAACTCTATGGCTCTCTCCAATTCCTTTTCGGTGAATATATCCTTGATATCCGCATCCTTGAACGACTTAAAATCGGGATATTTCTTTTTAAGGTCCTTTAGTTGTTCTATTAAATTATGTCTTAAATTATAAGGGTATTGTTTGCCATTTTCCGCGGTGAAGGCCAATATGGGGTCAATAAATCCATTTTGGTCAAAATCATTTACAAATAAACTTATTGGCCTTTCTTTACTTGCCCTAAACCGGGAATTCTCGCCATGGTTGCCGAGTATTAGATCCAAATCCCCATCATTGTCGATATCTACGGGGTGTGCCACTCTCCACCATCCTTTCAAAGTGTTCAGTTTTTCATTCACGGTTCTTACAAAATGGCCATTCTCGTTCTTGAAGATTTCTATACCCATAAATTCGCCGATTACAAGTAATTCCTTTGTGCCATCAGCATCTAAATCTAAAAATAGGGCATCGGTGATCATTCCCAGATCTTGAAGATCGGGAGCTATTTTTGCTGTAATGTCGGAAAAATTGCCCTTGCCATCGTTTTGTAATATGAAGCCTGACCCAGGAATTCCATATTGTGAAGGCACACTACGTTCCCCGACAAATAGATCGAGGTCCCCATCGGCATCGATGTCATCACATATTACGGTCGATGTACTGTGGTTGCCATTTATAGCAGGTAATTGCTGGGTGGAAAGTGTAAAATCACCTTTGCCGTTATTGAAATACATTCGGTCTTTCAGATAGCTTGAAAATCGGGAAAATTCCACACTGCCGCTACAGACATATAGGTCTTGGTCGCCATCATTGTCGGCATCAAAAAAAAGGGCGTCACCATCCTCGGAGTTTTTTCCTTTTTCAAAATCAGGGACAGGATTTTGGACAAAGCTGTCCGCTTTTCCGAGTAATAGGGTTGGGGTACTGCCTTTGGCCCCTGCAACAAAAATATCTTCCAGGCCATCGTTGTTCACATCGGCCATGGATATCTTTGGCCCTTCAGTACTAAGCATATGGGGCAATAAACGATCTCTGTCAAAATCCACAAAGCGGTTTTCATGATGTTTAAAAGGTATTTTTCCGTGGCTTCGTATAAATAGACCGGGGCCGGTCTTTTTTTCGGTTTTTTTGATCTTGACACCGTCGGTTTCCTTTAGGTACAAGGTTTGATTGGCTTTCACATGTTCAAGAAAGGTGATTTTGCCGGAAGGCCAAAAAACCTCCAAACTTACAGAGTCACTGTCCATAAGCCCAAAATTAGGCCGGAGGTCCATACTGGATTGAAACCCCCGGGCAGGTTGTTGTTCTTGGTATAATGTTTGGTCTTTGGTCTTGATTTTAATTTTTGTGCCAATGGCGTTTGTGTTCTTTCCTTGGCCTTGTAGTACTAATTTAAGATAGTTGTTCCCTAAAACCTTATCGGTATTGTTTCGGTATATGAAAGAAGCCATATTCACATTGTTGACCACAACGTCATAATCGCCATCATTGTCCAGGTCACCGTAAGCCGAACCATTTGAGAAGCTTGGTGTGTCCAGGCCAGAATCCCAGTTCCGTTCAAATTTAAGGTCGCCTAGGTTTTTGTAGGCATGGTTGCGGACTTTATTTGATGGGATAATGTCTATTAGCTTATCATAATCAACCTGATTGTCCGAGATGATGGTTTGAATGGCGGCATCACTTGAAATGTATTGTAGGTAATCCTGATCGGTAAGGTCTTTATAGATACCGTTGGCAATGTATAGGTCTTTGAGCCCATCATTGTCCATATCAAATAATAAAGCCCCCCAACTCCAATCGGAGGCCTCAACACCACTAAGCCTGCCAATTTCACTGAAAGTTGAGTTTCCGTTGTTCAATTGTAACATATTCCTAGTGAACTGATGGTAATATCCGTTTTTGAGATTATGTTGGTATTTGTTCCAATCTTCAAAAGTTGTAACGGTCTTAAGTCTTTCATACTCGGATGGGAGCATTTCTGTCACGAAGATATCCATTTGGCCATCATTGTTAATGTCTGCCACATCGGCCCCCATTGATGCACCGCTTAGTGATTGAACCTGTTCGGTCAGTTTTTCCTTGAATGTGCCATCTTTTTGATTGATGTAAATATAATCGCGTTCAAAAAAATCATTCGAGACATAAATATCTTCCCAGCCATCATTGTTGAGGTCGCCAACGGTGACACCAAGGCCAAAGCCGATAATACTACCATAGATGCCGGATTTTTCGCTTACATCGACAAATGAACCATCATCGTTCCTCAACAATTTATCACCTCCGAGTACATCGCGTTCAAACCGTTCGTTGCGTTGTAAGTTAAAACTGCCTATTGATCGGTAGGAATTGTTCAATAAATAGACGTCAAGGTCTCCGTCCTTATCATAATCGAAGAAAGAAGCATGTGTGGAAAACCCTAGGTCATTGAGGCCGTATTTTTCTGCGGATTCCGTGAACGTTGTTATGCCCGATTCGGAGGGGTTTCCGTCATTGATGAACAATTCATTCTGTTTGTTGTCCCCTTTAATATCACCGGAATTACATACATATATGTCCAAATAACCATCAGCATTGATGTCGGCCATGGCCACTCCTGTTGACCAGGCTTTTGTGCCCCCGACCTTGGCCTTGTCAGTGATATCCTCAAATTCAAAATTGCCTTTGTTCAGATAGAGCTTATTGGTTTTTAAATTCGATGTAAAATAAATATCGATAAGACCGTCGTTGTTGACATCCCCTAGGGCAACACCACCTCCATTATAGAAATTACGATATTTGTAGACGTTAAAATCATGGTTATGGTTTAGGCCGTTCACAAAATTTATTCCTGTTTCAGAGCTGTCCATCAACTGGAAAAGAGCTGTTGGTTCTTGTTTTTTTGTGTTTTTGGTTGAGCAAGAATAAGTCAGCGTACTTATTATAAAGAGCGGTATAATAGTTTTAAACCCCATAATGTCGATTATTTGAATTTTTTCGGGTATTTGTACTTTAGGTTTTCGATTTTGACGATTACGTTTTTCTGACCTTTGGGATAGATCAGGATCTGACGATTACCGTCGACTTTCACATGGGCATCCATGTTCAGTTTATCCGGGTCTATAGGGATGAAATTGTTGCCCGGGAACCAGTTCATCAATGTGTCCTTTAAAACCGGAAGTAGTTTCTCACTTGTCATGTCATCATTCCATAGTGACCACGCTTTGTATGAAAATTCCAAATCCATACCGGTCATGATATCGTTTTCATTGAAGTTTCCATAAAAAAGCATTATAATGGCGGTTAGGTCCTGGCCCTTGTTATTCGAGCTTAGCGTATATTGTACGGATTTATTGTTCGGCCCTTGGGTCACCAATCCCTTATTGTTCAATTGCCAGCATTTATCAAAGAAAGTTTTCCTAGTGTCCCCAAATGCCATTCCCAAAATAAGGCTATCTTTTGTAATCCCTTTTTCGGCTTCCTGGTCTACCGTCTTGGTATATTCCGATTCACAGGAGGAGAACCATAGCGCGACAAATAAGATACTTGACAGGGATAGAAGTTTATTGTATTTCATGAAACTCTATTTCTTCGTTGTTTATAGCCGTTATTAGTATCGTTTTATTCTTGTTGGTTAATAAGGAAAAGTTTCTAATCTGCCCTTTTATCCCCAAGCTTTCAATATTTTTGGCACTATAATCCTTTTCTTTGTCCAATTGTCCAAGAACAAGCCAGCCTTTAGAGGCATCCTGTCTTCCAAATTGGGGCTTTACAAGATACTGATTTCCCCCGAATATCAGATCTTTTATACCATCTTGATCGGCATCAACAATTTCAATTGCCGAAATATTGGAGTATTGTAATTCAGGGGGGAGCTTATGCTCGATAAATGTCCCATCCGAATTTATGAACAAGGTGGTCGCAACCATATTTATATCTAAAACCTTGGCATTTTCCAAATCTTCTTCTGTGAAGATATCCTCGATAGAAGCTGTTGCGTAATCCTTAAAATAAAGGAACTTGGTTTTTAGACTTGGTAATTGCGAAATGAGTTCGTCCCGGTCTACTATAGGGAAATACTTGTCCTTGATTTTATGACAGATAATCTGTTCGGCAGATCCGTTGCCATCAAAATCCTTTATGAACATCCGGTTTCCTGGTTTGTGAAAACTGTTTTCCCCAATGTTGCCACCTATAATATCCATATCCCCATCATTGTCTATATCGGTTATTTTAAGGGAAGACCACATTCCGTCCGATCTGTCCAAACCATAGGTTTTGGTCTCATCGGTTAGGACACCTTCCCTGTTAATGAATATTTTTATCGGCATCCATTCCCCTGTAATAACCAGGTCTTCCCAACCATCTGCGTTAATGTCACTCCAAGCGGCATCGGTAACCATACCCATATTGGTAAATTCCTTTTGGTCTACAATCTCGAATCCACCACTCCCCTTGTTCTTTAAAAGGTAGCTCGAAATAGGGGGGCCATAGATCTCGGGGTTGAACCTGCCACCTACAAAAAGATCATTATCCCCATCGTGATCGTAGTCTGTTGCTATTACCTTAGATGAGCTTAAGGGGCCGGGAAAAGGGAGTTGGGTGTTTGATTTTGATAAGTGACCGTGGTTGTTGATATAAATCCGGTCATATAATAAGGCGTCGTATTTAGAGAAGGCCTTGCCCCCACTACATACATAAAGATCAAGATCCCCATCATTGTCACAATCGAAAAAAAGTGCATCGGTATCCTCAGACCTAGAGTCTGCCCCAAAGGGTGTTTTAATTTCCCCATACCCATTGCCTAGGGACATAAAGAGACTTCCAGATTGATTTTTGGCACCTCCAATATAAACATCGGGAACGTTATCGCCATTAATATCGGCAGTAGCCAGAGCTGGCCCTTCATTATTTGACATATATGGCAGGAGACGTTCGCGGTTGAAATCCACAAAGGTATTTTCCTTATGTTTAAAATAAAATAAAGGAGCTTTTTTCAGGAAGCTGTCTTCTGTTTTGGGAATATTATTGGAAGTTGTTTTGTTGGAAGTGATCAATGGTTCCCGGAAGGTAAAAGATTTATTTGTGGATAGGTTTTGCTCTTTTGAAATGGTTCCATTGGGCCAATTTATGACTAGGCTATCCACTAGGTATTCTTTTCCCAATCCGAAATGGACACCATTACCGACCGAACTTTGGAATCCTCTACTGTGGTAGTTCTCTGCCATGGCCTTTTGCCCATTGTTATAAAATACCGTTGCTTTTGCCCCTATGGCTTGGGTGTTTTTTGATGTTGATGTAAAATGAAGTAACACACTCCTGTTCTTTAAGGTATCGGTTCTGTTCTCATAAATGAACGAAGGCATATTTACATTGTTGACTACCAAATCGAGGTCACCATCGTTATCCAGGTCACCGTAAGCACTTCCGTTACTGAAACTTGGGGTTGCAAGGCCAAATTCTTCCGATTTGTCCTCGAATTTAAAACTGCCATTATTTCTGTAGGCAAAATTAGGTACCGCTTTGGATGGCATTAGGTCAATAAGCTTCATGATAACCTCATCTTGGGTCTTCATCATATTCTTAACCTTTTCCTCATTGGCCATATAGGTAAGATAATCCCTGTCCAAAAGATCTTTGTAAATACCATTGCTGATAAAAATATCCTTTAAGCCGTCATTGTCCATATCAAAAATCAAAGAGGCCCAGCTCCATTCCGTGGCATAAACTTCGGAAAACCTTCCAATTTCAAAAAAACCATTGGCACCCATGTTTCTTTGTAATGCGTTTCTTGGAAATTGATGGCCATAACCTTGTCTTACGGCAAGGCTATATTTGTCCCATGACTCATAAATGGCTTTGCTGCGCTGTCTTTCTATATTTCCGGGCAACATTTCGGTGACCATAAGATCAGGTAAAAGGTCATTGTCCAAATCTGCGGCATCTGCCCCCATTGAACCCATGGAAAAAGAGGATATCGAATTGTCCGCGACTTCGTCGAACCCACCTTTTTGATTGTTTATGTAAAGGTAGTCCCTTTCAAAAAAATCGTTCGAAATAAATAAATCGGGCCAAGTGTCCCCATTAAAATCACTTAGGGTTATTCCTAGACCGAACCCTATATTGCTCGAGTAAATTCCTGCTTCGGTTGAAAAATCGATGAATTTGCCATTTTCATTCTTTAAAAACTTATTGCCATCATCACTAGGTATTTCCCGTTGGTCCTTTACTAAATCATAACCCCCGATGGTTTTAATGGAGTTGTTCAATAGATAGCAATCCAAGTCCCCATCCTTGTCATAATCAAAGAATGCAGCCTGTACGGACAAACCGGTTATATCCAAGCCATATGCTTTGGCTTGTTCGGAGAATGTCAGATCACCATTGTTGATAAAAAGTTCATTATGGCGATTGGCTCCTTCGGGTTTGCCGGATTTGCAAACATAAAGATCTAAAAGGCCATCGTGATTGATATCGACGAACGTTGCCCCGGAGGACCAAACATTTTTACAGGCTACATTGGCTTTGTCAGTGATATCCTCAAATTCCCAATTTCCTTTATTCAGGTATAGACGGTTATCTACGATGTTTCCGGTAAAATAAAGGTCGGGAAGGCCATCATTATTGATGTCCCCTATTGCCACACCACCTCCGTTGTAGAAACTGCGATAGGTGTATGGGTTGAAATCCTCGGAATAAACAAGGGTATTCTCGAAATTTATACCACAGTCTATCTTACGTTTAAAAAGGGAAAGGGTTTGCTGTTCCTCCTTTTTAGAACACGAAAAGAGAACCACTAGGCTTAAAAACCATAAAACATAGACTTTCATACGGCTTACCTAAATTAAAAAAGGGTTACCGAAAGTAACCCTTTTATTTTAAAAAACACTATTATGGGTTAGTAACCCGGATTTTGTGTTAAAGTACCATTTGCTGCATCGATTTGAGCTTGTGGAATCGGGAACAATGATTTGTATGCCTCATTGTTTGTTTTCTCCCACCATGGGTCATCGTATTTTTCAAAACGAATCAAATCCTGTCTTCTTGTCGCTTCCATGAACATTTCACGTCCACGTTCTGCTAAAAACGCATCGGCATCCAAGGAGGTCAGGGCACCCAGACCTGCTCTTGCACGAATGGTGTTCACATCCGCTGCGGCCATTGACCAGTCACCAGCGGCCCTTGCCATTCCTTCGGCCCTGATCAAATAAAGCTCTCCCAATCGTACGATAGGCATATCGTTGTCCATGTTGGCCCTTCCAAATAATCTCTGACTGAACTTGCCCAGTCTGGCACCACCTTTTCTGGAAGCATTGGGACTTAGCTCATTGATGTTGGGTGTATAATCCAATTCCAATTGGCCATCAGTAGCTGCATAATCCAAAATAGCAGACCCATTATAATCTAATTGTGGACCTACGATGAAGTTTGCTTTCTTACGGGCATCGGTATCATCATAGGAATTGTAGAAATCCTCCAAGGCTGAATACCCGTTCCATGGTTGGTCAGTTAGGTTCCAGGTAAATTGGCTTGAATAGTGTAATGTCATTTGTCCGAAGTGCATTCCTTCTCCAGTAACTCCATCATAGGCAATGGACCAGATGATCTCTGGGTTGTCCTTATTGTTGGGGGCAAAAACCGCTGCGTAACCTTCCAACTCATCTGGGTCGGAAGCAACAGCTGGTCTTTTTCCAGGATTTGGAACGCTACAGCCTACGCCACAAAGTACATAGCCGGAATTGTCAATGACATAGGATGCAGCATCGGCTGCCTCTTGGTATCTTGGGGTACCTGTATAAACTTCCGCATTCAAATACAATTTGGCCAACAATCCCAGGGCGGCATATTGGTTTACACGATACGGATTGACTTCAACACCCAGTGGGCTTGAAGATAGGTCCATGGCCCCGGTTACAGATGCAATTCCCAATGCACTCAGCAATTCACTTTCAACAAAGTTGAAGACATCTTGCCTACTAGATTGTGGGGCATCCGTACCAGTCGAGGTGATTAATTTCACACGACCGTAAAGGTCCAATAACCTGAAATAGAACAAGGCCCTTAAGACTTTTATCTGCGCCGTTTGATTGGCATCCAAGGAAGTTGCCAATAAATCGTTACAGGCTGCAATTGCACTGTATTGTTGGTTCCAAGTACCTTCAACAGGTCCGTTGGAAGGACCGTAGGTATGGCGGTGCATATCAATCCAAACACCCCCATCATACCAGTCACCTCCTTTTTGGGTAACGGCCATTTCATCGGTAGAAACCGATTGTATGGACCAATACCCGCCATGGTTGGCGCTACCCGCATCACGCAATTGGCTATAGGCCACACTCAAGGCATCATTGCCTCCGTTCCCACCACCGTCAAATTCACTACTTGGCTCAGTGATACTAACCGGCTTATCGATAGAGCCGATCAGGTCTTCTTCCAAATCGGTACAGGACGTCAAAATGACCCCACTGCACATCAAGAATATTTTAAATATATTTTTTTTCATTGCTTGTTTTTTTAAAAGTTTATGTTTAGTCCCAGTGTGAAGGTGCGAGCAGCGAAATAATTGCTCCTTCTATCGATACCGGGAATAAGTGGGTCAAATGCGGCAGTAGTTGTAAAGGCTCCATTGCCAGCTTCCGATCCCCTATCCTGTAATGCGGGCTCGGGGTCGGAACCTGTATAGTTGGTAATGGTAAATAAGTTCTGACCACTTGCGGTTACCCGTACTCCTTTTACATATTTGTTGTCCTTGATATTGAAAGTGTAACCTAGTGATAGGTTGTCCAATTTAAAGAAATCGGCTTTTTCAACATATAGGGAACTGAACTTGGCATTGGTGATTTCCGGGTCGGCCAAATCCGTGTTCACGAAATTGTACGATCCTTGACTACCAACTCGGGGCTCGTAGAAGGCACGGTATGTATTGATCAAACTATGGCCAAAAGCTCCTCGGAAGAATGCATTCAAGTCCCAGTTCTTATACGTTAATTGATTGGTCCATCCCAATTCAAAATCAGGAGTACCCTTGCCCAAGACTTTAAAATCCCCTTCAGGGTCCAAGGCATTGTTTTGGGCGGTCAATAGTTGGCCATCACCGTTGACATCTTCAAAAACTTGACTTCCATCGACTACTTCACCAGTGAAGACAGGTCCCCATATCTGACCGATTTCCTCACCTTCCTTTATGCGGATCATATCAGTGCTGTTCTGGCCTGGAGAACCCAATCTTCCTCTCATTTCTTGGGGTATGGTGTATTTTTCCAGGATTGTTTTGTTCTTTGATATGACAATACCTGTATTGTAGTTCAGGTCTTCTGATCTTACCACATCGTAGTTTATGGCCAATTCCAGACCGGTTGATTTCAATTCCCCTGCATTTTCCCATCTTTTCCCGGTAGGATAGATGGTTACATCAACATCCCTTTCCAATATGAAATCACTTACCTTTCTATTGTAGATGTCCAAAGTGGCACCTAATCTTCCTGAAGAGAATTCAACACCAAAGTTGGTTTCCGCTTTTTCTTCCCATTTCAGATCAGGGTTGGCATCGGTACTTTGGTTACTGCTTAATCTACCACCTTCTTCATTAACTGAATATAGGGACCTGGAAAGGCCGTTTTCAGCAGGTAAGGCTCCCGTTACCCCATAACCGACACGTACTTTCAATAAATCCACATTGTTCAGTTCCAAATAGTGGTTAAGGTCAGCTCCCAGACCTATGGCAGGGAAAGTGGCCCATTTATTGTTTTCTCCGAACTTGGTAGAACCTTCGCGTCGAATGGAGGCATTAAGGAAGATGGCCTTGTCAAATGTTGCACTGACCCTTCCAAAAAAGGCGATAATACGATCTTCAGGGGATGCGTCACTTTTCGCATCTATAAAACCGGCATTTTCCAAATCCTGCGACCATTCCAAGGCATTTATATACTCTAGATTGTTGTTGGGGAAATCACCCATGGATAAAAAGTAATTGTATTGGGTATTTTCTTGCCAAGAATAACCTCCGGTGAAGGTTAGGTCGGCACTTCCAACGTTTTTTTTGTAGGTGGAATACAATTCGAACAATTTGAATTCATTGTCCTGATTGTACAATCTAGCCAAACCTTTACGGTTGGGGCTGGTGGCATTACCTCTCCATAATGAGGTAGTCCTGTAATATTCTTTGTCGAGCAGTTTACCGGTCTGTTGGGAGATCAAGGCATTTAAATTCCAATTGTCCGTAATCTTATAATTGAAATTCGCACTATACGTAAATTCACTTTTATTACCGTTTTTGTAATTCTGGTTGATCATTGAGACAGGGTTGAAACTGTCGAACAGTCCCAAGGTCTCAAAATAACCGCCAAAAGTATGGGAATCGAATTGATAAGGAGAATCCTTCCCATACACTGGGGCCGTAGGATTGTATAGTAAGGCATAACGTAAGGACTCATTAAAACCTTTTCGGCTTTTCCTTTTGGTATAGGACATGTTGAAATCGATTTTCAACTTATCATTAAGGATATAGGTAGAAATACTTGCCCTTGTGTTGTATTGTTTAAACCCGGAATTCCTCAAAACACCTTGTGCATTCCTGAAGTTACCTGAGATACGATAAGAAGTGTTTCCATCCCCACCGGAAATGGCAACATTGTTTATTTTGGTGGTTCCGTTCATAGTGACCAAGTCCAACCAATCATTTCTTTGGCCTAAATCAATACCCCCGGCAGCGACAAACTCATCGGCGGTCATCACGTCCACATGGTTCGCTATAGTAGATACGGCCAAAGAGCCATTATAGTCGACACTTGCTTTGCCCGGAGTACCGCGCTTGGTCGTCACAAGAATAACACCACTGGAGCCCCTTGTCCCATAAATAGCGGCAGCAGAACCATCTTTAAGTACGTTTACACTTGCGATATCATTTGGGTCGACATTGTTCAGGGAGGCTCCTACGACACCATCGATAACAACCAATGGTTCGGAATTTGCCCCTACAGTGGAAATACCCCTTAAACGGATCACGGCATCCTCATTTGGGTTGCCCCCTTTATTGTAGATACTAAGACCGGCAACCTTACCTTGTAGTAATTGAGAGGCGTTATTAACGGTACCTTTGTTAAAGGCCTCTTCATCGACTACCGTAACGGCAGAAGTAATTTCCTTTTTGGTGGAAGAACCGTAACCTACGATAACCACCTCATCCAAGGCTTGTGCATCTTCGTTCAAAACCACATTGAGGGTGGATTGCCCATTCACTGGGATTTCGACAGTACCGTAACCGATATAGCTAATGACCAAGATGGCATCTTCGCCAACAGTAATGGTAAAGTTCCCGTCAAAATCAGTTTGGGTTCCATTTGTTGTCCCTTTTTCGACAACACTTGCCCCGGGTAAGGGGCCATTGGCATCCGAAACCGTTCCGGACACCTCTTGAGCCTGTGCCCATCCGAAGCAAATAAATGCACCGACAAGCAGAAAGCTGCGAAGTAAGGTAATCTTCATAAAAATTGATTTAAGTTGATTAATTATGTTTAAGTTGATTATGTCCTAAATATGTATGTACTAGGTATGAATTTTTTTTGTGTTGATGACCCTTGTTATCCAAAGGGGTATCTTGGTTTTTTGTAAATATAGACATTTTATTTTTGTTCTTGGATTCGGGCCTGTTTTTTTAATCTTTATAAATAAGGGGTTATTCCTGATCCAGTGGTTTTGGAAAAGTGGGGATACTTGTATTATGAATAGGATTCTATTCATTCAATTCACTTTGAACTGGAAAATTTCAGAATTTGAGGTATTGCCCGCCGAATCATTCGTCACCACTTTCCAATAGTACACTTTTCCGGAAACTGCCTCAAAGTCAAGGGAGTTTGCAGTTGTGTTTTCCAATAAGGTTGATGGTGGATTGTTTTCATCGATATATAGGTCGTAAGAATCAATATCGTTATCGACATCACTACCTTTCCAGCTTAAGGTAATGCCACCAGCATCAATACTTGATCCCATTGTTGGTTGTACCACTTCAGCCGGGAATGGAGCGTAATTCTCAATGGCCGGCCCTGCATTGTAGAATTTCCATAGGTTGCTTTCTGCAGTTTCATTGGTGCCGTTGGCTTTGGAGGTTACCGACCAAGAATAAGGGGTTCCCCGCAATAGGGTGGTTTCCAGTTCATTGGTGCCTGCATTTAAACTTAGGGAGGTGTTGGTGTCCAGGTTCCGGAGATTAACGGTGTATGAGTCTGTGTTTTCAGAGGCATTCCATAAGAAGGTCACATTGCTTTCAGTGTTTGATATAATGGTGCCCTCGAGACATTCCGTATTGTTTTCGGGAAACACCAATGTTGCAGCATTAGGTGGTGTTACGGTCACTGGGCTGTCATCACCGCCTCCCCCACAGGAAATCAAAATACCGATAAGGATTGCTGAAAGTGGATATTTTAAGATATTCATCATTTTACGATTTTATAATTATAGGTTTTTTCCCCGGCATTGATCTTCAATATGTAAATACCTGTTGGAATGTTGGATAGGTTGATTTGGACCTGACCATTGTTGACAATATGGGAGGTATTGGAAATCTGCTTACCTGAAATAGTATGGATTCCTACCTTCACCATAGGTTCGTTCAGGTTGTAAAGGTCAATGAACAAGAGATTGTCTTTTACAGGATTCGGGTGTACCAAGATCTTATTTGCCAAAAAAATGGTTTCCTCATAAAGGCCTTGGCAACCCTTATCGGTTGTTACACTTATGGTATTTGTCCGTGCTTTCAAATCCAAGGTAATCTCATTTTGGGAGGTGGTATGGACTTCTTCGTTCAGTTTTATGGTATATACTCTACCGCCTTTTAAGTTCAGTGAAACCTTTCCTGTGGATGAATTGACCCTGGAAGTCACTGATAGGTCCTCCGGCTCTGTAATGCTTAGGTCGTAGCATTGTTCATAATCGGGTTGTCCTTCTACGGTGATACAGACAGTATAATCACCAGCGGAAAGCCCTGAAAACTCCGTTTCGGAGGTAAATGCCTTTGTGGCCTCTATAACCCCTGAGAGGGTTGCGGTATAATTGTAATTCCCGTTTGCCGTAATTGAAATGCGACCATTGTTGCTTGAGCGGCAAGTACCACTACTTGTTTTAAGGCTGAAATTGGCCGTAGGCAATGAAAAGACCGTACAACCGTTTACGTCTACTGTTGCCCCAAAAGGTGTATCCGGACAGCTGTCATCAATGTTGTTCACACCATCGCTGTCTAGGTCTTCCGGGTCAATGAACGGATTGTTGCCATACACTTTAAACTCCCCTGGTGCCAATCGGATTCCAGAACCTGTGTCGATGATTTCCAAAGGGGAATTATGATCCAGTAGATCGTACCAAGTGCCTGTTTCCTGGAAGTTGGGGTCTATGTTCTGTGCCGTTACGCCAAAATTCCCGATTATGGTCACATATTTTATTTCTTCCCCGGTAGCACTTTCAAGGGCCAAGTGTATTTTCTTTAAACCATCGGGACTTCCAGCATCGATATTGAAGTCGGTTGTTGTAAAAATGGGTGCATTCCTCTTTAGGCCAATCAGTTTTGCCCATACATCGTAGATGGCTTTCCTATCCGGGTCGTTGGTATATTCCCATCGAATGGGCTTGTTGCCTACACGGCCATTGAAATCGATGGATACTTCATAGCCCAACTCACCGAACTGCCAGATCATTTTTGGTCCGGGAACGGTAAAAAAGAAAGCTCCTGCGGTTTGCATTCTTTCCAAGGCTGTATGGGTATCGGTCACATTGTAACCGGCATCCGAATTCCCGTATTCGAGATTTTTGAACATAAGACGCTCTTCGTCGTGACTTTCCATGTAGGAGATGGCAGAGGGTTGGTCAAAACCTTTTGAAAGGAAGGAAACATTGGAAAAATCGGATTTACCACTATTGTTGTACCCCATAGTAGCTTCGTTATACGGGTCGGACATTTTGTTCCATAGAAGAATCCCTTTGCCTTCACCGATCCTATAATCCGCCCATTGTTCCTCCTCCTCGATTTGCCCCAAATGTTCAAAGATCACATAAAAATCGGGGTTCGATGCCCATTGGTTATCGGCATAGTCTTTTAATACTTCAATTCTATCTGTTTGGGTACTATTGGTACAGTTTTCATTTGATGAAGAACAGTTTTGGGTAAACCCTTTGGTAAGATCCCAGCGCATACCATCTATCTTGAATTCCTCGATCCAATACGTAACTGTTCGGTTAACATAGTCCTTGGTTGCTTGGGACTGGTGGTTAAAATCATTGAATACGCTATAGGAGTGGGTAGCTGTGGCATTAAAAAAGGGGTTCTCCGCCGATGCTTGTCCGCCAGTTCCCCCATTATCGGTATTCCACATGCGGTAATACGGATTTTGTCCGGTGGCATGATTGTACACGACATCAAGAATTACGGCAATACCCCTGGAATGGCATTCGTCGATCAAAGCTTTTAAGGCATCCATGGTGCCGTAATATTTATCCAATGCCATATGGAATGATGGATTATACCCCCAGCTTTCATTGCCGTCGAATTCGCTTACCGGCATAAGTTCAATCGCATTGATGCCAAGGCCTTCAAGATAATCCAATCTGTTTTTGACGGCATCGAAACTATGTAGCTCGTCAAAATCCCGGATGAGTATTTCGTAGATGACCAGGTTTTCTTTGGCAGGCGGGTCAAAATCGGTGGTCTGCCAAGCATAGTCGGGCTCTCCTGTTCGTAAAACCGTAATTGCCTGTGTCTGGCCTGTCGGATAGGGCGGAAGATTAGGATACGTGGCCCCATCAATATAAGGGTCATTGCCATACCCATCCAAGACCAGGGTAGAGTAGGGGTCCGCTATATTGATATCAAATTCCACAAGATATTGATAGAGGTGGTTATGACCGGGTGTTAGTCCTGTCAATTCAATCCAGAACCTATCTTGGGAGGAATCTTTTTTCATCAGGTAAGCATCATCTATTTCCCAATTGTTGAAATCCCCTATCACGTGTACAAATTCCTTTCCCGGGGCATAGAGGACCAAAGTAGCCTTTGTGGGGTCGTTATTGTCAAGGTTAATGCCATCCAATAGTCCATTGGGAAGGGCTTCTTCCGTAACGGTCGGACTAACTGCCAGTGTAAAATTCTCTGTAAGGGTTTCCGTGCCATTGGACACTTCAAGTTCAAAGTTGGTCGTTGTGTCCACAACATAGCCATATGAATAGGTAGTTGCCGAAGTAACCGAGTTGTCGACCATAGTACCGTTGGCGGTAAGTATAAAGCTCGAATTTGCCGATGCTGTCGCTTCGATGGTATAATCGGTTCCTGAAGGTACGATGGTCGTAGTCTGTTCCGGTGCCGTCAATACCAACTGGTAACCTCCGACTTCCTTGGTAAAATCTTGGGTCTTTTTGTCCCCTGTGCCGTTCTTGGCCTTAACAAGCATTCCTATTTGCGAAATACCCGAGACACCGTAAAAACTTGAAGGTGTCAAGGTGTAACTATACGTACCATCACCATTATCGTTCATTCTTTGGGTTTCATTGGAGTTTGCCCAAGAGCCATTTGTTGGTGAGTCGGCCTCATTTCCATTACTATCGGTATACCATGCCCATAGATATACTTCCGAGACAGCCCATTCGGATAGGTTTAAGCCGGAAACCGTAATGGTTATTTCCTCATTTTCGGTAAAGGTAACCGGTTCTGTAGTGAATGAGGCGTTCTGTACTTGGGCAAAGCCCATAGAGGCCAAAAAAAGTATTGGAAAGGTAAAGAATGTCTTTCTCATCGAAGTGTTGTTTTTTTGTTCTACCCGTTGGAATAGCTGGGTACTCAAGTTGGGCTTATCGTTTGGAAAACAATATAATACCAAATTTTTGTTTCTAGTAAAAAAAAGGGCTGTTAAATGACAGCCCTTTTTAAAATAAGGATTTTATGGATCAATTAATGGAGTATGTGCCATTGGCAATGTCCAATCGTATCCTATAGTTTCCTGCTGTAACTGGTATATTGGCGCCGCCGGCATCCAAGGTGCCATCTGTTCCATCGTCACCAAAATCCTGGGCCCAGTCATTATTGATCCGGAACTTGATCTCGCCATCGGTTAAAGGAACGATTTCGGCGACCCAGATGTCAGGGTTGACCTCTGTAAATGTAAAGTCCGGGCTAGCTCCCCAATCATTATAACCAGAACCTACCACACCCCACAAATCTGCTGGTTCAATAGTATAGCTATTGTTGTTGAGGTCCATTCTGATTTTGTAATGACCGGCTGTAACTGGTATATTGGCACCACCGGAATCCAAGGAGCCATCGGTACCATTATCGCCAAAATCAACGTTCCACTCATTGTTCATCCTAAATTTAATCTCACCATCGATAAGACGTACACCTACCGTAAAGGTATCCGTGGTATAATCATAGAAAAGTTTGGCATCGGGGCTAGCTCCCCAGTCATTAAAGCCAGAGCCTACGATTCCCCAGGAAAAAGCCTCAATAGTATAGGTGTTGTCATTAAGGTTCAAGGTTATCTTGTAATCACCTGCTGTTACAGCAATATTGGCGCCACCAGGTTCCAATGTGCCATCGGCACCATCGTCACCGAGATTATTGGCCCAGTCGTTGTTTTCCCTGAACTTGATCTCACCATCCAATAAGGTTGGGTAAGCAACAACGACGCCTGGAGTATCTGTAGTATAGAAGGGTGCATCTTCAAAAGCCCCCCAATTATTATAACCGGAACCGACAATGCCCCAGGAAGAAATCTCTATTCCAGAACCACCATTACTTTCTTCCAGGATAGAAATGTTCAAGGCCATGATATCTGAAAAGGAATCAAGGGCATCTACCCCTTCCCCACTTCCAACGAAGGCTTTGACCCTGAAGTACACTTGGCCACTGTCCCCGGGTTCCATGGCCAAAAGAGTCGCAAGATTATTTAAATCAGAGATCTTCACCTCGGCATTGGTGACTTTCAGAGTTCCCGAATCATACTCATTTGCAGGGTCATATGCAGCAAAAGTATTATCGATGGAACCTTGTAATTGGTAACTTATCTCTGTCGCTACACCAAAATCAACTTCATTCCACACAAATCTTTCTGCCACATTTTCCGTAGTACCTTTTGAGATCAAATACGCATCAGCGGGGACAAATGCGAATGCCACATTTTCCGAAGCTTCTGATAATGTGAATTCAGGGGTTACGTCATCATTGTCACAGGCGGTAAATAGCAATACCAGCAATAACGACATAGATTTCAGATAATTTATAATATTGTTTTTCATTTTTTTAGAGTTTAATTTAATAACCGGGGTTTTGATGTAAGTTAGGATTGGCTTCCAAAGCTGTCAATGGAATTGGGAACAGGTTGTAATGATCCGGAATAGAGGTTCCTTGGGCGATGTTCCCTTTCCATGGCCATAAGTAAGAGTTGCCAGTAAATTTTCCAAAACGGATAAGGTCTGTTCTTCGATGTCCTTCCAAATTCAATTCCCTAGCACGTTCGTCAAGGATAAAATCGAGCGTTAGGTCAGACTGCCCGACAACACTGGCATTGGAGCGTTGTCTTACAGCGTTCACGTAGGTGAGGGCTTGGCCTATATCACCTCCGGCAGCACCCCGTAGAACACATTCCGCATAGATCAGATATGCATCCGCCAACCTGTAAAATGGAAAATCGGTACTTGAAAAACTAGTCGCGGGAAGTGTTGTCGAAAATCCCGAATTCCGGAATTTTGTTGACGGATAACCGTCTGTCCATTTTTTATAGTCGGCCATTTCATAGCTATGGCCCTCGGTCCAGAAAAGTTCGCCCCTATCGTCATTGTTGTCGTATAGTCCGTACCACGTTTTAATGGCCCTATGGCCGCCCCAACCTTCCGATAATCCATAATTTACGATAGGCATTGTTTCGGTACTCATGCTTCCGTTTATGATGTAGGTGGTGTTTCCGTAACTCTGACTGGTTTCCGAATCCGCGATCAGGGGGAAGATAATCTCAGGGGATGATTCGTTGTCCCCTGAAAAATTACTGACAAAATCAGGAGCCAAGGTGTATCCCCCTTCATCGATCACTTTTTTAATATAGGTCAATGCCTCGCTATATTTATTTTCCCCGATATATACCTCGGCATTGAGGTATAATTTGGCCAACAACATTTGAACGGTAGCCTTGTTGGCCCTTCCGTATGATTTGGCGTCGGATATCAAAGCCTCAGCCTTCAACAGATCACTTTCAACAAAAGCGAAAAGCTCTGCCCTTGTGGCTTCGGGTAACGGAGCTGAGATTCCAAGCTCTTCCTCAGTAACCAGAACACCCTTGCCAAAGGTGTCGATGAGATAGTAATAGGCAAGGGCCCTTAGGAATTTCACTTCCCCGATGACCTGATCTTGGTTATCGATACTTACCGAGTTCAAAACAGATAATAGGTTGTTGGCCTGTGGTATGGTATAATAGATCCTATTGTACATGTAACGGAAAAACTTATTGTTTTCATCCCAATTGGATGTGGTGGTCAATTGGTCCAAACCATCATCCCCCCATCGGTTTTTCATACCATCTGCCGTAAAATCCTGTAGGTTGATGATCCCTCTCAGGAAAGGGGATTCCCCTGCATCATCACTAATGTCGGAACTTTCCGGCCCATTTGGTCCAGAGAGGGCTAACGAGGCATATAAACGGGACAAGATTCCCGAAACCGCATCAGGGTCCCCAGCCAATAAGTTGTCTAACGATTGTTCGACCACGGGTTCTGTGTTCAGGTCATCAGTACACCCTTGGACACTTGCCAGTATGCAAAAAAGAACTAATATTATTTTCTTCATAGTAGTTTATATTAAAAGTCTACACTTAAACCAAGGGTGAATGACCGTGGCCTAGGGTAAAAATTGTTATCGATAGCGTTAAAGTTCTCAGGGTCTTGACCACTGTAGTTGGTAATGATGAATGGGTTGTTCACGGCTCCATAAACACGTGCCGAGGTGTTTTTCAATATATCGTCCAACCGATAACCCAGTACGATATTCTCGCACCTTAGGAAGGTGGCATCTTCCAGGTAATAATCGGAAAAGGGAACATTGCCCCGTATATTGGTAAAATTGTAATTGGCCGCACCGGAATAAAAGTCCAAGACATTGTTCAGGCTGTTCGAGTTGTTTGGAATGGCCTTGTCGACCCATCCTGAAGTAAGCCGTCTGGAGTTGTAGACCTGCCCACCAAACTGTCCTCTGAAACTAGTGCTTAGATCCAATTTCCTATAATTGAAGTTGAATCCAAAACCGAAGGTCCAGTTAGGCCGTAATGATCTATAATACCGATCGGCATTGTCTGTCACGCCATCTCCATTAAAATCAGCAAAAGCACCGTGGATAGGATTTCCGTCCGTATCATATAATTGTCTGAACACCCATGCGGAATAGGGTTGGTAACCAACAGTATGGTATCCTATCTTGACCCCTGTTCCTGTAGGAATCCCTGATTCGTCTGCGGATATACGGCTAACATCCTGAAGGTCTGTCACTTCGGAACGGCTATATGAAAGGTTGGAATAAAATTCCAGATTTGTACTTTCATTGCCCAGAAGGGTGGCATTCAAGATTGCTTCAAAACCTTTACTTTCGGTTTTCCCCACATTTTTGACAAATTGATCAGTCAGGCCTTGGCCAGGAGGAATGCCTACCCTTGCCAAAAGGTCCGAGGTTTCCTTGTAGAAGACATCGAAAGAACCATTGATCAATCGGTTGTCAAAAAGACCAAAATCTATCCCGGCATTATAGGTTGTTGTTTTCTCCCAGGTCAGGTCTTTGTTGAAGGGCTTTGCAGAGTAAAGTGCAGCCCCTTGGAGATATTGGCTCGTGCTAGATCCAGATTCGAACAAGGGTACAGATGGGTAGAAACCTACCACACCGGTAATATCCTGTTGCCCGGTCTTACCCCAACCTAAACGCAATTTAAGGTCGTTGACCACTTGGGAATCCTTTAGGAAATCCTCTTCGTTGACTTTCCAGGCCAAGGCGGCAGCGGGGAAATACCCCCATCTGTCATCCTCATTGAACAAAGAGGAACCATCGGCCCTGAAGGAGACCGTTATCAAATATTTATCCAATAAGTTCAGGTTGGTCCTGCCAAAGAAGGATTGCAGGTTAAGCTCATTGAAATATCGGTTGTTTGGGTTTTGCTCGCTTATTTGCAGTCGACGTAACCCCGTGTTGATATCGTATTGGTATATTTCTTTGTTGCCATCATTCCTGAAGTTTTGATAGGAATACCCACCTTGGACATCAAAACTGGTCAAGAATCCTTCTTCATACTGTTTTGCATAAGCCAAATAGGCTTCCATGGTCTGGTTGGTAATGCTTTGGTTTTCCCTATAGTTGACCCCAGGGTTGAAAACATAATTGGTATTGATGTCGTTGTTCGAGGAGTCGAACCTGTAGGTTGCCAGGGAATTGTCGGAGTAGGACTCTTCAATATCGGCTGTTGAAGCTTCAAGTCCTAAGTTAAGTATGGCCCTTAGCTCAGGAAGAAAATGCATTTTGTAGTCGAATTCAACGTTGCCAAGGATTTTCTGCACTTTTTCAGGACGTGTTCTTTGCAAGAGTAACGCTAGGGGGTTATATTGGCCATCAAGTGATAATCGTTCAGAAAGTATAATGGTGTTTTGGTAAAAACCTCCAAAACGGTTGTCCGGTGAATTATCATATATAGGTTTTGTAGGATCCATATTAACGGCACCTCCCAAGGCACCTCCTTCATCAACCGCATTTTTTTCAGAGCTGATACCTTTTGCGTTGATGTCGATTTTTAAATGGTCATCGAAAAGGGTAGGGGTGAACTTAACCGAAGTGGTATAACGCTCATAATCATTGGTTTTCACCAAACCTTCAGTATTGTTATAGCCAAAAGAGAACCTAAAAGGGACTTTTTGGAATAGGTTGGCCCTGGCGCTAAAGTTATGGTCCGATGAAACTGCGGCCCTATAAATGGCATCTTGCCAATCTGTATCATACAATGTTCTTCGGCCCCCTCTTTCAACACCCAGTTTATTTGTGAATAAGGGGTGGAACTCATTAATGAACTTGGAGTATGTTGGCCCATCCATCAAATCGATTTTACTACTGACCGTACTGATAGAGGTATTCGATGAAAAATTGAACTTTGGATTTCCCGAAGTACCCTTTTTAGTGGTAATGATAATAACCCCGTTAGAGGCCCTTGAACCGTATATGGCCGCGGCCGATGCATCCTTAAGAACAGAGAAACTGTCAACATCATTAGGGTTGATCAATGAAAAAGGGTTGTTGACCCCGGCAGGATTGGTGTTGTCGATAGGAACACCATCAATTACGATAAGCGGGTTGTTGTTGGCGCTTAACGAAGCCCCACCCCTTATTCGAATGTTCGGTGCCGCATCTGGTGCACCACCCGAATTGGTGATCCGGACACCAGCAGCCTTACCGGTCAATAGTTGATCGGTACTTACGATAGCGCCCTTGTTAAAATCCTCCGAGGTTACCGCAGTCAATGAACCTGTGGCATCCTTGACAGTTGTAGTACCATATCCAATGACCACAACTTCATCCAATTGGGCCATGTCCTCTTCCATTACAATGTCAAGATTCGGGCCGGTAACAGGGATATTCAAGGTTTTGTATCCGATGTAGGAAAATTGTAATACCGCATCATCGTCTACGGTAAGTGCATAGTTTCCATCAAAATCAGTCGCTGTTCCTGTAGACGTACCTACAACGACAATACTTACCCCAGGTAAGGGACCGCCGGTAGTTTGGTCGGTCACGGTACCATTTACGGTAGTCTGTGCAAAAATTCCTATGGGAATCATAAACACGGCCAGTAAGAGGCACTGTTTGATTTTTTTCATAGAACGTTTTTTAAATTAGTTTTAGTTAGATTTGAATATAATTTCACTTCCCATCCACTAAATTATATAAATTTTGCGTCAATACTGGTTTGCCTCAATTTTTGTAGGGGTTTACAACGTTTTCGGGTTGATAACTTTTGGATTATTTTTATAGTATTGACAATAGCCTATGTCATTTCAGGTTATTTGTTTATTTTAAACACTATGTTTTCATCAAATTTATATTTTCTATGAAGCCGAAAATGACATTGAAAGGAATTGCCAAGGAGCTAGGGGTGTCCATTTCCACCGTTTCCAAAGCACTCCATGACAATAAGGAAATAAGCCAGGAAAATCGGGATAAGATCCAGGCTTTTGCCAAATTCTATAATTACCATCCCAATAGCATAGCCCTTAGCCTAAAGAACAAAAAGACAAAGACACTTGGGCTGATCATTCCTGATATCGTACATAATTTTTTCTCGAAGGTCATAAGTGGTGTCGAACATGTGGCCAACCAAAATGGGTACAATGTTATAATCGCGGTTACGAATGAATCTTTTGAGAAAGAGGTTGTAAACATGGAGTTCTTGGCACAGAATAATATTGATGGCTTTATTATGTCCTTGTCCAAGGAAACCTTGCTGAGAAAGGATAAACACCATTTATGGGAGACTATTGGTCAAGGAATCCCCATTGTCATGTTCGATCGTGTACTGGATGAGATAGATTGTGACAAAGTGGTTGTTGACGATGTTGAGGGGGCGAGGGCAGCAACCCAAAAATTAATTGATACAGGGTGTAAGAAAATCCTACTGCTCACTACGGGGGACTTTATCAATATCGGAAGTTTGAGAACAAAGGGGTATCTAAAGGCCTTGAGCGAGAACGATATTCCATCTGACCCGGATATTATACTGAAAATAAATGATTTGGGTAATTTGGAGAACAAAGAGGATGACCATGATCTTGAGAAGGATATCAATCGGATATTCGATAAGATCCAGGATATCGATGGGGTCTTTGCCGTAAACGAAATCTATGCCGTCAAGGCTTTGAATGTAGCACGGCAAAGGGGGCTTAGGGTGCCAGAGGATTTGTCGGTGGTCGGTTTTTCGGATGGTATCCTTTCCCAGTATTCATGGCCAAGTCTAACAACCATTAGCCAGCATGGGTTTAAGATGGGTGAAATGGCAGCTTCTATGTTGATAGATCGCTTGGCTATGGAGGATAAAGGAAAGGAATTTGTTACCGAGATCATAAAAACGGAACTTATTGAGAGGAGATCAACACGGTAGGGTATTGGAAATCCAAAAAAACTTTTTACTTTTGGTCTATCCATAACTTTAATTTCACTTTCCATATTCAAGTTTTGGATAGGCTTTTGGTAATTTTTTTTGACCAAATGGTTTTGATAGTCCAGATATTTCTGTTTAATATAAAAGAACATTTTCATTCGGCTTGTCCGCAAAGAATGGCACTTGTTTTTTATTGAGCCCGTTTAAACGAGTTCATTTTCATTATGTAAAAATCAATAAATGGGGAAAAAAGGATTTATTTTCGATTTGGACGGTGTTATTGTAGATACCGCCAAATACCATTATTTGGCATGGAAGAAGCTTGCCAACGAATTGGGGTTTGGGTTCACGGAAGAACAGAACGAATTGTTCAAGGGGGTAAGCCGCAAACGTTGTCTAGAGATTTTATTGGATATTGGAGGGGTAAAAGCCACACAGGAACAATTTGACGCCTGGATGGCAGGGAAAAACGAGGATTATCTTGCCTATATCGATAAAATGGATGCCTCAGAGGTTTTGCCCGATGTTGTTAAGGTCCTGAAATCCCTTAAGGATAGGGAAGTGCCCATTGCCCTTGGTTCCGCAAGCAAGAATGCGAAGCCTATTTTGGAAAGGGTGGGGCTATTGCATTACTTTGATTGTCTCGTTGACGGGAATAGTGTTACCAAGGCCAAGCCAGATCCAGAGGTTTTTTTGATAGCGGCCCAAAAATTAGGTTTAAAACCTGGGGATTGCATTGTTTTTGAAGATGCCGTTGCTGGTATACAGGCAGCCAATAGTGCCAAAATGACGAGTATTGGTATAGGTGATCCTGTTGTTTTGGCAGATGCCGATTATAATTTTAACGATTTCACTGAAATCGATTTAGGTTTTATTAAAGAATTATTGGAGAGTTAGATGAATCAGGAATATATTAAAGCAGATAATTGGTCGATCATAGAGGAAGGTTTTGACCAAGAAACGGTGAAGTCATCGGAAAGTCTTTTCAGTTTAGGTAACGGGGCGATGGGCCAAAGGGCCAATTTCGAGGAACGGTATTCCGGCCCTACCTTTCAGGGCAGTTACATAGCAGGGGTATATTATCCCGACAAGACCCGTGTTGGTTGGTGGAAAAATGGTTACCCCGAGTATTTTGCCAAGGTGTTGAACGCCCCTAATTGGATAGGGGTCGATGTCCTTGTCGATAAGGAACCGTTGGATTTGTTTGCCTGTAGCTCAGTGGATGATTTTCGTCGGGAATTGAACATGAAAGAGGGTTGGTACAAACGTACCTTTAAGGCAACCCTTCCCAACACTGTAAGGGTACAAGTGGAAATAACCCGCTTTTTAAGCCTTGAGTTGGACGAGGTCGGAGCCATCAGCTACAGTGTGACCCCATTGGGTAAAGATGTGGGGATTACCTTTGTTCCTTATCTGGATAGCGGGATCACCAATGAGGATAGTAATTGGGACGATAAGTTCTGGAACACCACCTCGGTAGATTCGAAGGGTGCCAGGGCTTACATCCAAGCCCATACCATGAAGACCGATTTTAAGACGTGTACCTTCATGGGCACGGAATTGGATCTTGATGGGAGAAAATTGAAGCCTGTCCCCAAGGCCTCACAAAAGGAGACTTGGGTCGGGCATGCCTATACCCAAGCAGTGAAGCAAGGTGAGACGCTGACTTTGGTCAAGTTTGGAGGGTATACGGTATCGCGAAACCATAAGGCGGATGCTTTGGTGAATGCTGCGGATAAAGTATTGGATAAAGCCTTTGGATTAGGTTTCGATGCTTTATTGGAAAGTCAGAAAAAAGCTTGGGGGGCTATTTGGGATATGAGTGACATTACCATTGAAGGTGATGTAAAGGCCCAGCAGGGTATTCGTTTCAATATATTCCAGTTGAACCAGACCTATTTAGGTACTGATTCCAGATTGAATATAGGGCCAAAAGGATTTACTGGGGAAAAATATGGAGGAAGCACCTACTGGGATACAGAGGCTTACTGTATTCCATTCTATATGGCCACCAAGAATCAGGAAGTGGCAAGGAACTTGTTGAAATATCGTTACGACCATTTAGGGAAAGCTATAGAAAATGCCCGGAAATTAGGTTTTGAAAAAGGTGCGGCCCTCTATCCCATGGTTACGATGAATGGGGAAGAGTGCCACAATGAGTGGGAGATCACTTTCGAGGAAATCCATAGGAATGGGGCCATTGCCTTCGCCATATTCAATTATTATCGTTTCACGGGAGACTATACTTATATCCCGGAAATGGGATTGGAGGTTTTGATCGGTATTGCCCGTTTTTGGTACCAACGTGCCAATTACTCGGAGGCCAAGGGCAAATATGTCATTCTTGGGGTGACAGGCCCGAACGAATACGAGAACAATGTGAACAATAACTGGTACACGAATTATTTGGCCAAATGGTGTATCGATTATACTGTGGAACATTTGCATAAGGTCAAGGAAGGGTATCCTGATGATTATCAACGCATTATAGGGCATACCCAATTAACGACGGTTGAGATTGGCAAATGGAAGGAAGTCGCCAAGGATATGTATTTCCCCTATTCGGAAGAACATGGGGTTTACTTGCAACAAGATGGCTTTTTGGATAAGGAACTGGTTACCGTTGGACAATTGGATAAATTGGAACGCCCTATCAACCAGAAGTGGAGTTGGGACCGTATTCTTAGGTCCCCTTATATAAAGCAGGCCGATGTACTTCAGGGCTTTTATTTCTTTGAAGATCATTTTACCTTGGAGGAATTACAGAGACATTTCGATTTTTATGAATCCTTTACCGTTCATGAATCGTCACTTTCACCCTGTGTACATAGTATCCAAGCCGCTAAATTAGACCGTATGGACCAGGCTTACCGATTTTATCTCAGAACGTCGCGATTAGATCTTGACGATTATAACAAGGAGGTTGAGGAAGGACTCCATATCACTTCAATGGCAGGTACTTGGATGAGTATCGTTGAGGGTTTCGGGGGGCTTCGGGTCATTGACGATACCATATCGTTTGACCCAAGAATCCCCAAGGAATGGGAATCCTATTCCTTTAAGGTAAACTTCAGGAATAGGATTGTAAAAGTTACCGTATCCGAAAGTGGGACCAAATTCAAATTGGAAGGTAACGGGCAAATGTCAATACGTTATAAAGGTAAGCGGCTTGACTTGGACCCTAATAGGGAAATCACCGCTTGAAATGGACAATTCCAGGATCTTTGTGGCCATACTTATAAGCTTCATGCTTCAAGGGTGTGCCGAACAAAATAAGAATAAACAAATGACACCCCAAAAAAAAGGAAGAAAAGAAGTTGTCTATCAAGTCTTTACCCGGCTTTTCGGCAATACAAATACCAATAATAAACCTTGGGGGACCATTGAAGAGAATGGTGTTGGCAAGTTTTCGGATTTTTCTGGGAAGGCATTGGGGGAAATCAAGGATCTTGGGGTGACCTATATATGGTATACCGGCGTGCCGCAGCATGATGTGATCACTGATTATAGCACCTACGGAATTTCGAATGATGACCCGGATATTGTAAAGGGTAGGGCAGGGTCTCCCTATGCCGTTAAGGATTATTACAATGTAAATCCCGATTTGGCCGATAATCCAGAAAACCGGTTGATGGAGTTCAAGGCGTTGATCGATAGAAGCCATAAGGCCGGACTTAAGGTGCTTATTGATATTGTTCCTAACCATGTGGCCCGTAATTATGAAGGAAGATCCACACCTGATGGCCTGGAGCCTTTTGGCGCCTCGGATGACACTACTGTAGAGTACAAAAGGGACAATAATTTCTATTATATTCCTACAGAGGCTTTCAGGGTTCCGGAATGGCAAAATGGTTATTTGCCTTTGGGAGGTGGGGCACATGCATTGGCCGATGGTGTTTTCGATGAAAATCCGGCAAAATGGACAGGAAATGGGTCGCGGATGGCACAGCCCAATATGAATGATTGGTACGAGACCGTAAAGATCAATTATGGTGTCCGCCCTGATGGTTCATATGATTTTGATAGGCTTCCAGAAGGTTTTGATTTAAAGGACTATCCTAAGCATTATGAATTTTGGTCAGATAAGGACGTACCTGGTTCTTGGGTTAAATTCAAGGATATCGCTTTGTATTGGCTGGGGATGGGTGTTGATGGGTTCCGCTATGATATGGCCGAGATGGTTCCGGTGGAGTTCTGGAGCTATATGAACTCACACATTAAAATGAGCAATCCAAATGCTTTTCTTTTGGCAGAGGTCTACAACCCCGATCTGTATCGTGATTATATCTTTAAGGGCAAAATGGATTACCTCTATGATAAGGTGGAAATGTACGATTCCTTAAAGCATATTGTGCAAGGCCATGGATGGACAGACCATATCCCGGTCGTAGTGGATAATCTGAAGGATATAGAACACCATATGCTCCACTTTTTGGAAAACCATGATGAACAACGCATTGCGAGTCCCGATTTTGCCGGTGATGCCAAAAGGGGAAAACCGGCCATGGTTGTTTCGGCAACCATAAGCACATCCCCGACCATGATCTATTTTGGGCAGGAGGTCGGTGAGCCAGGAAGTGAGAATGCCGGGTTTGGACAGCCTACCCGAACTTCGATTTTCGACTACATCGGTGTGCCCCACCACCAACGTTGGATGAACAATAAAAAATTTGATGGAGGGCAATTGTCCGATGAAGAAAAAGACTTGCGGCAATTTTATAGGTCCTTATTGAACTTTACCATCAATAGCGAGGCCTTAATGGGCAATTATAAGGATATCCATTATTACAACAAGGACCATACCGAGAACTATAACCATAGGGTATTGTCCTATGTAAGGTGGTCTGCCAACGAGAAATTGGTGGTGGTCTCCAATTTCGATGCCAATGATGCCTATAGGTTCGAATTGAAGATCCCCAAGGAGGTTATCTCAATGTGGTTACTTAAGGATGGCGTATATCGTTTAGAAGACCAACTGTGCCCCGACTATAAGCCAGAACTTACCGTTAAGGATGGTATGGGTAGGGTACAGATCAATATAAAACCCTTGGAATCTTTTATATTGAAACTGCATTTGGATTGAAAAATGTTTTTTGGTCATAAAACATATCTTACCTATGTAATGGGAATTAATTCGAATACGATTAAATGAAAAAACCAATTACTTGTTCTTTACTCCTATTGTCATTGATAATGACCCAAAGTTGCAAAATGAATGGCAAGCCCTTGGTGATCGGTCACCGTGGGGCGATGGGTCACGAAATGGAAAACACCGTAGCCTCGGTACGGAAGGCCTTGGAGCTTGGGGTCGATATGATCGAGATAGATGTGTTCAAGATCAAAAGTGGGGAAATCGTCGTTTTCCATGACGAGACCGTAGATCGTCTGACCGATTTAAGTGGGAAAATTGAGGATTACGATATTTTTTATGTAAAAAAAATGATGCTCGAGGGTAACCATCCCATCCCGTTGCTTCAGGATGTTATGGATGTGCTGGATGATGATGTTCGATTGAATATCGAACTCAAAGGGGCAGGGACCGCTGATAGGGTGAATATGATTGTCAATGTATTTATGGGAAGAAGGGGTTGGGATTTGGATAAATTCATAATATCCAGTTTTAACTGGGACGAATTGAAATCTATGAGGAAATTCAATAAGGATATCCCGATAGCTGTTTTAACGGATGATGACCCTGTAGATGCCATTGCCGTTGCCAAGGAATTGAATGCCGAGGCGATCAACCCGGATTTCAAAGATCTGGATCTGGATTCGGTCAGGAAGATCAAGGATGCGGGATTTAAAATTTACACGTGGACGGTCAATGAACCAGGGGATATAGACCTTGTTAGGTCATTGGGTGTCGATGGTATTATCACAAATTATCCAGAGAGGGTCAATTGATGTTCGATGTAATCATAATCGGTGGGGGAGCATCAGGATTCTATGCCGCGATCCATATTGCAGAGGCAAATCCCGGTCTTAAGATAGCGATATTCGAAAAGGGCAAGGAAGTCCTAAAGAAAGTCAGTATTTCTGGAGGGGGTCGATGCAATGTCACCAATGGGGAATCTGACCCTATGGCCCTGGCCAAGAACTACCCAAGGGGAGCCAAAGAGCTTATAGGTCCTTTTTATGCCCATGGCCCAAAAGAAACAAGGCAGTTTTTTGAAAGCAGGGGCGTTCCCCTAAAAACAGAGGATGATGGTAGGGTCTTTCCTGTATCCAATTCCTCCCAATCGATCATAGATTGCTTTTTGGGTGAGATAGACCGTCTGGGTATTATGGTCTACCGGCAAAGTTCGGTTACCGCAATTGAATCTGGAACAAGGGAAGGTCAGGACGTGGTATGGAAAGTCACTACCGTAAAAAAAGAGTATTCCTGTAAGAGGTTATTGATAGCTTCTGGAAGTAACCCGAAAATCTGGAAATTGTTGGAGGGATTGGGCCATACTATCGTATCTCCCGTACCGTCCTTGTTCACTTTCAATATAAAGGATGGGCGTATTTCCGGGATACAAGGTGTTAGTGCAATAGCTAAGGTCGATGTGCTTCCCAAACATGCCTTCAGACCCAATATTGCCGTGGACCTTAAAAGCAAGAAAAAAGAGAGGGTCCTTTTCAGTGCAGAAGGCCCATTGCTCATCACACATTGGGGCTTAAGTGGCCCGGCCATATTAAGATTGTCCGCCTTGGGCGCTTTTTTATTGCACGATTTCAAATATCATTTCACCATCCAGGTCAATTGGCTTCCAGAATACCATAAGGCTTCGGTTTTACCCTTGTTGATGGAGGTGAAGGAGGTCGAGGCCAAGAAAACGGTTATGCGTACGAAAGCGGTTGAAATCCCCAAACGGTTATGGGCGGGTCTGGTAAGTGCTTCCGGTATAGCCAAAGATGATAAATGGGCCGAAATGACCAAGGAAAAATTACAGCACCTTGCCGATCAATTGACCAATTGTAGGTTTATGGTGGAAGGTAAAAGTGTTTTTAAAGATGAGTTTGTAACTGCAGGAGGGGTTGATCTGAAGGAAATCAATTTCAAGACCTACGAAAGTAAAATCTGTAAAGGACTCTATCTTGCCGGGGAGGTCATCAACGTGGATGCCATTACCGGAGGGTTCAATTTCCAGAATGCCTGGACAGGGGGCTATCTTGCGGCTATGGCGATCTCAAATGATCTGTCCTGCTGAAAGGGTATCCGTGGCGAGTGTGGGGAACACTTTGTGCTCTATGAATGGGATGTTGGCGGATTGGTGCCAGGTTTGTATAAGGAGGCGGGTCAACCATTTGGTTTGCCACCACCCCTAAAACGGGTATTGAATCCATTGGGGATACAACCAACCCACTTAAAAACTATCTTTGTGTAAATTATATTTAATGACGTATACAGAATTCCTCCCTGCAGAATATACCATAATGGTAGAGGAAGGGAAGGTTACCTATAAGGCCCCCAGCAATATTGCCTTGATAAAATATTGGGGCAAAAAGGCGGATCAGATACCCGCCAACCCTTCCCTCAGTTTTACATTGGATGCTTGTGCGACAACCACTTCGATAACCTATTCAAGACGAAAGGAAAAAGGAACTGGTTTCTCTTATGAATTGTTGTTCGAAGGAAGGCCAAAGCCCGATTTTAGGCCTAAAATAGAGGCGTTTTTCAGTCGTATCGGGAACTACATCCCTTTTTTAAGGGAGTATCATCTAAAGATCGAAACCTCCAATTCATTTCCCCATAGCAGCGGTATAGCTTCTTCGGCAAGTGGTATGGCCGCATTGGCCTTGGGACTTATGCATATCGAGAAGCAGTTAGGGCCGGGAATGGATGATGGTTATTTTCGGCGAAAGGCCTCTTTTTTGGCCCGCTTGGGATCTGGGAGTGCCTGTCGTAGTATAGAAGGCGATTTGATCCAATGGGGAGACCATAAGGGTATTGTGGGCAGCTCGGATTTATTTGCCATTAAATACCCCTATCAAGTCCATGAAGTGTTCCATGGGTACCACGACACTATTTTATTGGTGGACAAGGGACAGAAACAGGTAAGTAGCACTGTAGGCCACAATTTAATGCATGAACACCCTTTTGCGGGGCAACGCTTTACACAAGCACACGGGAATATCGCGGAACTCAAGAAGGTTTTTGCAACCGGGGATCTCGACGGTTTTATACGGATTGTAGAAAGCGAGGCACTGACCTTGCACGCTATGATGATGACCAGCATGCCTTATTTTATACTGATGAGACCGAATACCTTGAAGATCATTGGGGAAATCTGGGCATTTAGGGCTTCCTCGAACACCCATTTGTGCTTTACCCTGGATGCCGGTGCGAATGTGCATGTACTATACCCGAAAGAAGAAAAGGCGAAAGTACACCGGTTTATTAAGGATGAGTTGGTTGCATATTGCGAAAACGGACAGTATATTTGCGACAGAATTGGTTCTGGGGCTAAAAGATTATTACCTTATGATTCATAATTTATAGGGATAAACAACGTTTGTCAAAGGAATGGACGAAATTTGGCCAAACCGTTTCTTGGTAAGATCGATTATTGAAATTGGCAACAGGCTGATTTTTACGCTTACCTATTGATTCTTAATTTTTACTATGAAAGGACCGTTATTTTATTCTAAAATCCTTCTATTCGGGGAGTATGGCATCATCAAGGATTCCAAAGGACTTTCCATTCCCTATAATTTTTTTAAGGGAGCCTTGAAGAAGGGCACAAACCTTTCCGAAGAGGCCTTGGAGTCGAATGGTTGTTTAAGGGATTTCATTGTCTATTTTGAGGATGTTGTGGATAAGGAACCTGACCTGGTCTCTTTTGATTTTGAAAAATTAAGGAACGATGTGGCCAACGGGATGTATTTCGATAGCTCTATCCCACAAGGTTATGGGGTGGGCAGTAGTGGTGCCTTGGTCGCTGCCATCTATGATAAATATGCATTGGACAAGATTACGGTTCTTGAGAACTTGACCCGTGAAAAACTACTACGCCTAAAGGACATCTTTGGGAAAATGGAATCTTTTTTCCATGGTAAGTCATCAGGGCTGGACCCATTGAACAGTTATTTGAGCCTGCCCATACTTATCAATTCCAAGGATGATATCGAATCTACCAGTATACCTTCCCAAAACAAGGAGGGAAAAGGAGCCGTATTCTTATTGGATAGTGGCGCCACGGGAGAAACAGCACCTATGGTCCAATTGTTCATGGAGAACATGAAACAGGAAGGTTTTCGTAAAATGCTAAAGAACCAGTTCATTAAGCATACCGATGCCTGTGTGGATGATTTCATCAGTGGCAATGTCAAGTCACTTTTCGGCAATTTAAAGCAACTGTCCCATGTAGTCCTTGACAATTTCAAACCTATGATCCCGGCAAAGTTCCATCAACTTTGGCAACAGGGCATAGAAACCAACGATTACTATCTTAAACTTTGTGGTTCGGGTGGCGGTGGCTATATTCTGGGCTTTACCCAGGATATAGATAAGGCAAGGAATGTACTCAAGGATTATGAATTGGAGGTAGTCTATAACTTCTAAGACCGCACACATGCTTCGCAGAAAGGATAAGCTCTTATTACTTAAGTTGTTGAGCTTGTTCTCTATTGTTAGGGGCCACAATATCCTGATCATCGTTTTGGCCCAGTATTTGGCCTCAATCTATATTCTTGCACCTCAACTTCCATTGCGAAGTGTAGTCTTTGGTCTTGATCTTTTTTGTATTGTACTATCCTCTGCCTTGGTTATCGCCGGCGGATATATCATCAACAGTTTTTATGATTCGGAGAAAGACCTGATAAACAAACCTAGAAAGAGCACGCTTGATCGGTTAGTGGGGCAGCGCACAAAACTCTCGGCTTATTTTACCCTTAATTTCCTCTCTGTATTTTTCGCAAGCTATGTATCCTTTAGGGCGGTTTTGTTTTTCTCAGCTTATATTTTCGGCATTTGGTTATATTCCCATAAACTAAAGAAAATACCTTTTTTCGGTAATTTTATTTCAGCAACACTGGCCATTGCACCCTTTTTTGCGGTATTTGTATACTACAGGAATTTTGATACGGTCATATTCGTGCACGCCATATTCCTTTTCCTATTGATATTGTCGAGGGAAATGATCAAGGATCTTGAGAATATTGCCGGTGATCTGGCCCATGATTATAAGACGATTCCGATATTGTACGGGGAAAGGGTCTCCAAAACAACGATTACCATTTTAATTCTATTGACCCTTATCCCATCACTTTTGCTCATCAATAATTTCGATGTAGGTTATATGTACCTTTATTTTATGGCATGTATCTTTTTCATAGGGGTTTTTCTTGTTCTCTTATGGAAATCGAGGACGAAGTTCCATTATGTTTGGCTGCATAATATTTTAAAGCTGATTATTGTTCTAGGGGTTTTCAGTATTCTATTGATCGATATTGACCTGGTATTGAACCGTATTTTGTAATAGGTGATATAGTAGCCCTGCCCAGATGGTTCCCTGTGTGGATTGGATAGGGATGTCATAAGCGCTACCTGACCATCATGGCTTCCTGTAGGATCCATCACCTGGATTTCAGGTTCCATGGGAAATGGGTTTTGAAACCTCTAATTGATAAAGAGGTTTTTTTGTTCACCACATCTTGGGTCTCAATCGGGAACGACGATCCATAGTTGGGCCTCGAATTATTTTTAAATACGATTCCTTTCCAAGGCACAGAACCATTTTACTACCTTTGCAAAAAACAGGAAGGTTATGGGAAGGTCATGTTCGAACAAGGACGGTAAGGCATCAGGACGTCATCAAGGGGGTGCTTTTAGAAAGAGGCACGTTAGGGGCAATTCACCGATTAAAAAACGTACCGAGCCCCAGGAACCGTCAGACCCCGATATGATCCGATTAAACAAGTATGTGGCCAATTCAGGGGTCTGTTCTCGAAGGGATGCCGATATCTATATCGCAGCGGGCAATGTTACTGTTAATGGCAAGGCCATAACCGAAATGGGATATAAGGTCAAAAAGACAGATAGCGTAAAATTCGATGGACGCTTGCTTAGTCCTGAAAAGAAGGAATATGTATTGCTCAATAAGCCCAAGGGTTTCTCTACCACGGTTCGTGATGAAAGGGGAAAACGGAATGTGAACGGTTTGATTTCAAATGCCTCAAAATCGAAATTGTTACCTGTGGACAAGATGGGTAAGGAGGAAACCGGACTTTTACTGTTTACCAATGACGGTGATATGACCAAAAGATTGAAGAGCCCTAAAAATGGTCTTCGCAAAATATACCATGTTGTTTTGAACCGTGAACTTCGCAGTGCCGATTTGAAGAAAATACAGGAAGGGGTCGTTTTGGATGGGAAAACGGTTCGTGTCCAAGAGATCAGCTTTATTGATAATGCCCCAAAGAACGAAGTAGGGATCGAGATATACAGTTCAAGGCACAAGATCGTTGAACGTATTTTCGGGCATTTGGAATATGAAGTGGTCAGAATAGACCGGGTTTCTTATGCAGGGCTGACCAAGAAGGACCTTCCTAGAGGGCATTGGAGGTTTCTGACCGAACAGGAGGTCATTAACCTTGGTATGGTTCGTTAGGTTTTTCCCTTATTGTAATCGTCCGCTGAATTTGTACTGTTCTTGAAATGGTCCTTTCGGCTTTATCTCTCCTCGAACAGAAGCCAATAATCAGGATCCAATACAATGGAGTCAGGACTCGATTTTAGGCTGATCTCGAAAATTTCAGATTGTTTGGCTACTTCTACCTTTACAATCTGGATTTCATCATCCTTTACGATTCCTATTTCAAGGGGGAAATTGAAAAGATGGTGTTTCTGTACTTGTTCCAAGTTGATCTTCACCTTCCCTTTTCCATAGCTCCAATCCCATTTTATCTCAGGGTGGCCCTTAGTGAACAACCATTGTTGGAAAAAGGATTCTAGATTCCCACCGGAAGCTTTTTCCATACATTTACGGAAATCAGTTGTCAGGACATTGGCATTCCGATATTTTTTGTAATAGTCGCGTATTCCCCTCCAGAATACATCATCCCCCAATTTATAACGAAGCATGTTCAGTACCCAGCCCCCTTTTTGATAGCTGTTTATACTTAAGACCCGCATAGGGTCCTTAATGGTAAGGTCAACGATCGGGGAAGGATTCTGTTTGTAGTAATCAATGGCTTGTTTCCTGTCCAAGGCCAGTTCGTCCTTTCGTTTTTCATCCCCATAAACATTTTCTAAATATAAGATTGAAAAGTATGTAGCGAAACCTTCGCTCAGCCAAACATGGTTCCAGTTTTTCTCGGTAACCGAATTGCCGAACCATTGGTGTGCGATTTCATGGGCGATCAATGCTTCAACAGTGTTCTTTCCAGTGACAGAATCCTCAAAATAGGCTATGGTTCCTGCATTTTCGAGTCCGCCCCACTGTGTCTTGGCCTGCATATTCGCCAATTTGGCAAAGGAATATGGGCCGATATTCCCAATAAAATATGCAAGGACCTTTGAGGCCACCTTGTAATCTGAGAATCCTTCCAAACGGTTTTCAGGATATACCCAAGCCGATACGGGGATACCATGGACGATATCCAATAATTTGCTGGCGAATTTGGTAACGCCTATGGTCGCGACCTTCATGGCAACAGGTGCGGGTTCTTTGTACACGGTTAGTTTAAAACCATTGCCAAGATTGCTTTCCTCTATTTTCTTACCAGTGGCAACCACATCATAATCCTCTGGTGCCGTAACCCTGAACTCAATACCAGCCTTGTCATAGGGGTGGTCTACCGATGGCAACCAATGACGGGCCAAATTAGGCCAATTGTCCCCGAAAAAAGAACGTCTCCCGAACTTGGTGGTGTCAATGACCAGTCCTTTTCTGGGGATACCACTATAAATAACTTTAAAGGTTTTGGCCCCCTTACCATTGGATAATGGGGTGATGGTAATTTTATTGTCCTTGAAATCATAATTGGCCGATTTACCATCCTCAAAAACAGCGGTAACCTCCATGCCGTAATCCCCGGATTTGCCAATAAGGTCCAAAACAAATCTATCGACACCACTCTTGAACATCACATTTATGATGGCCTCGCCCTTGATGTTGTTGTTCTCGTCGTTCAAGCTGAGATTGAAAATATAATCATGCACATCGACAGTCCCGTTCTTGGGATAGAGGTCCTGCGCAGAAATACCGGTAATACCCATTAACAGGAATGTCGTGACCTGGATGTGTCTTTTCAGGATTGTAAGGAACAATTTCATTTTGTTTTATTTAGAGGTGGATAGCTTGTGTAAGGCTATAGTGTTTTTTTCATTTTTTCCCGAATCCCATCCAAACACAGATTGCCCAAACTGCCTTCATGGGTATGGCCGATGTCACGTTTTGGGGTAAAGGTACCTTGGTTTATTTCCATTCCCATTTTCTTGTAGGCGTCCCGGAAGGGCATTCCGTTTTGTACTAATTCATTCAATGTATCAACACTGAACAGGTAGTCGTATTTTGGGTCGTCGAGAATATTGTTGTTGATCCTTATTTCCTTTAGGCTAAAGGTCAGGATTTCCATACAGGCCTTTAGGTCCTGTATGGCAGGCACGATCACTTCTTTGGCCAATTGGAGGTCCCTGTGATACCCACTGGGCAAATTATTGGTGATCAAGATCAATTGATTGGGTACTGCCTGTAGTTTGTTGCACTTGGCCCGTACCAGCTCAAAAACATCCGGATTCTTCTTGTGTGGCATAATACTACTGCCAGTGGTCAATTCATCCGGAAATGAGATAAAATTGAAATTCTGGCTCATATAGAGACAGATATCCATGGCCATTTTGGAAAGGGTCGCTGCAATACTGCCCATGCCAAAAGCGGTGGATTTCTCAATCTTGCCACGTCCCATTTGAGCTGCCACAACATTGTACTTCATGGTTTCAAATTCCATTTCCCGGGTAGTGAATGTACGGTCAATGGGGAAGGAACTCCCATAACCTGCGGCACTACCCAACGGGTTTTGGTCTGCCACTTTGTAGGCTGCATCAATAAAATAGAGGTCATCGATCAAGCTTTCGGCATAGGCAGAGAACCAAAGCCCGAAAGAGGAAGGCATGGCAATCTGTAGGTGTGTGTATCCTGGTAATAGCACCTCCTTATGTTTTTCGGCCAAATCCATTAGTAGATCGAAGAGTATGGCCGTCCCACTTTTTATCTCTTGCAGCTCACTCTTTAAATAGAGGTGCATGGCAACCAGGACCTGATCGTTTCGAGATCTGGCCGTATGTATTTTTTTGCCTGTGTCCCCTAATTTTTCAGTAAGTAGGAACTCGATTTTGGAGTGCATGTCCTCAAAGGACTCCTCGATGGTGAACGAGCCTTCTTCAATGGTATCGGCAATGACATCCAGTTCATTGACCAAGGCCGTTGTTTCAGAATCTGTCAATAAACCGATTTTCCCCAACATTTTGGCATGTGCCTTTGATGCGATAACATCATATTTTGCCAATAGCAAATCCAATTCGCGATCATTGCCTACCGTAAAACGGTCTATTTTTTTGTCAGTACTAAATCCTTTGTCCCAAAGTTTCATGTTTTTTCGGTTAGCAATTAATATTCGGCAATTTTTAATTGCCCCATGTGAATCCATTATTGTAAAAATTCCTTCAATATGTTGATATAGATACCAATACCATCCTCGATTTCCTTAATGTAAATATACTCATCTGCGGAATGGGAACGGGTACTGTCACCCGGCCCTAATTTCATCGATTGGCAAGTAAGCGCCGCTTGGTCCGATAATGTTGGGGACCCATAGGTTTCCCGCCCCAATTTTATGCCAGATTGTACCAAAGGATGGTTTTGGTCTATAGAGGACGAATTTAACCGGAGTGACCGTTCCTGTAATTCACAGGGTGCTTCCGCTTTCAATATATCCGCTATTTCCCTATTGCTATAACAATCATTGACCCTAACATCGATGACCAAATCGGTGTGGGCAGGGACAACGTTGTGTTGGCTGCCTGCATTGATCTGGGTTACCGTAAGTTTCACCCCGCCCAAGGTTTCGGAAGTTTTTTCGAACCTGTAGTTTTTAAACCAATCCAATACCTTGATGGTTTTGTAGATTGAATTGTCATCATTGGGATGGGCGGCATGTGAGGGAGTACCTTTTACAATGGCATCGAAAACAACCAATCCTTTTTCGGCAATGGCCAATTTCATAAGGGTTGGCTCGCCAACAATGGCGACATCGATTTTCGGTAAACGGGGAAGTAATTCCCGTAGACTTTTTGGGCCTGCGTTTTCTTCCTCGGCCGTGGCGGCGATCAATATATTATGGCTTAAGTTTTCCCGCGCATAGAAGTTTGTGAAAGTAGCTATCAAGGACACCAAGGCACCACCAGCATCATTGCTTCCCAGACCATAGAGTTTTCCATCCTCAACTTGGGGGTCATATGGATCCCGGGTATAGGATTTGTTGGGCCTTACCGTATCGTGATGGGAGTTCAAAAGTAATGTGGGCTTGGTGTCATCCCAATATTTGTTCTTGGCGAATACATTGTTGTTTTCCCGTTGGAACGGAATATCAAAAGCCTTGAACCAATTTTCAATAGCCTCGGCCGTATGGTGTTCCTCCCCGGAAAAGGATTGGATGGAAATAAGTTCCTTTAATAACTCAATCGCTTTTTCAGTAAGCTTGTGCTGTTCCATGATCATAAGGTTATTGTTGTAAATAAGTTTGTTTGGGTCTGAAGCATTGAAATATCACCGATACAGACTTTGCTTACCTGGTGATTGAGTGCATGGAAACAATTTTCCATTTTAGGAAGCATCCCATCAGCGATGACCTTCCCCTGCAATAAGTCGGAATATATTTCTGTGTTGATATGTTGGATTACGGAGTCCCCATCTTCCACGTCTTTCAAGACCCCTTTCTTCTCAAAACAATAATAGAGTGTCGTTTCAAGGATATCGCCCATGCCGATAGCGATCTCGGAAGCTATAGTGTCCGCATTTGTGTTCAGGAGTTGCCCTTTCCCATCATGTGAGATAGCACAGAAAACGGGGGTAATACCAATGCTGAGCAAGGAATTGGTAAAGTTTGGGTTTATACCATCAATATCCCCGACAAACCCAAAATCAATATCCTTGACGGGTCTTTTATGTGCCTTTATACTGTTGCCATCCGCACCACTGAGTCCAAGGGCATTGATGCCCAGTGCCTGTAATTTGGCAACAATGTTCTTATTTGTAAGTCCGCCGTATACCATGGTGATGACCTCAAGGCTTTTGGCATCGGTAATACGTCTTCCATTCGACATTCGGGATTCAATCCCCAATTGCGAAGCCAATCTTGTTGCCAACTTTCCACCACCATGGACTAGGATTTTCAATCCTTCCAATTTTGAAAAATAAAATAAAAACCGTTCCAATTCGATTTGGTCCTCGATGACATTCCCGCCTATCTTGACTACGGATAATTTCTGTTTCATCTATTTCTGGGTTTTAGCATTCTTCTTATGTATTTCCCTATTCAATGCAACAATCGTTTTTTTCGAAGTATGATGGATCTTTTCTTTGTTCACTTTAGGTCCTCCAGTATTTTTTTAAGTACAAGCTGTGCCGCATAGGTCCTGTTATTGGCTTGTTCTATAACCAGGGATTGCCGGCTATCAAGTACACTATCCCCAACAACCACATTCCTACGTACGGGTAGGCAGTGCATAAATTTGGCATCCCCCAATTTATCTTTGGTAATCATCCAATCGGGGTCTTGGTTTAGGACCATGCCATAATTTGAATAGCTACTCCAGTTCTTTGCATACACGAAATCGGCATTCTCAAAGGCCTTCTTTTGGTCATGTTCAATAAATACACCTTTGGTGATATCTGGGTCCAGTCCATACCCCTTCGGATGTGTAACCACAAAATCGGCATCTTGGAGTTTCATCATTTGAATAAATGAATTCGCAACGGCATGGGGAAGGGCTTTGGGGTGTGGTGCCCATGAAAGTACGATTTTCGGTCTGTCCTTGATATTGTTTTCGTCCAAAGTAATGGCATCGGCCAAGGCCTGTAGGGGATGGCCGATAGAACTCTCCATGTTCACAATAGGTACAGTGGCATATTTTCCAAACCCTTTTAAGACCTCTTCCGATTCATCCTTGTCCTTGTTGGTCAATGAGGCAAAAGCCCGTATGGCGATAATATCACAATATTGGGAGATTACCTGTGCGGCTTCTTTTATATGTTCCGAAGTACCTTGGTCCATAATGATGCCTTCACCATATTCCAAGGCCCAGCCTTCGCTTCCAAAATTCATCACTATGACCTCCATGCCTAAGTTCATAGCGGCTTTCTGTGTGCTTAACCGGGTTCTGAGACTATTGTTGAAGAAAAGAAGGCCGATGGTCTTATTAGCGCCCAAGGCCTTGTCTATATTAGGGTTCTTCTTTAATGACCGGGCCTCTTTGACCCAGTCGGGTAATGAATCGATATCTGCTATGGAGAGGTAGTTTTTCATGGGATATTATTTTATTCTTGTGTGTTTACTGATGTCCATTATCGCATCCGATATGAAATTGTCTTTCAACCCGTTCGTGATCCAAGTCTCTATACCTGCTTTTTGGGCAATGGTGGCTGCCTCTATCTTGGATTGCATTCCCCCAGTTCCAAGCGAGGACCTGGTAGGGCTTATCTCCTTGAGTAACCCGTGTGTCCCTGAGACCGTGGCAATTGTTTCGGGAGCTGTATCCTTAAAGGATTCCTTGGTATAAATACCGTTGGTGTTGGTGGCGATGATCAATAAATCCACTTTTAGTAATGCAGCGGTCAGTGCAGCTAATTTGTCATTATCGCCGAATTGGATCTCATCGGTGGCAACAGTGTCGTTTTCGTTGATAATGGGTATAAAATCATTGGCGACCAAGACATTGATGGTGTTTTTGATATTGGCCTTGGCATTGGCATTCCCAAAATCTGAATACGATAATAGACATTGGGAGGTAAAGAGTCCCAATTCTCGGAAATTCTCTTGAAAAATCCGCATTAAATGGGGTTGGCCGATTGCAGCCAATGCCTGTTTTACATTGATCTCCGCTCCATTATGCTCCAATTCCACGAATTGTTTGGCTGCGACAATGGCACCGGAACTTACGATGATAAATTCGTATTTGTCTTTTAGGGCCTTGATCTGCCTGCCAATATCCTCGATCTTCCCTCTGGAAATCTGATGGGTTTCCTTGGTCAAGGTATTGCTGCCTATTTTCAGTAAAATTCTTTTTTTGCCCATTTTGTCCTTACTTTGGTCTGTCAGGGTCCAAAGAACCGACAGCCCTGTGTTATCGTACCTGTCCGGTACCTTTTACATACCACTTGTTGGTCACTAAATGTTGTAGCCCGATGGGGCCTCTTTGGTGTAGTTTATCCGTACTTATGGCAAGTTCCCCCCCAAGACCGAATTGGCCACCATCTGTAAATCGGGTTGATGCGTTGTGGTATACCGCCGCAGTATCTACACTGTTCATGAATTCGGTGGCGGTAGTTCCATCCTTGGTTATGATAGCTGCCGAATGCCCGCCCCCATATTGGTTTATTTTTCCAATGGCCCCTTCCAGGCCAGTTACCTCGCCCAATAGGATCTTATAGTCCAAAAACTCCTTATACCAAATGGCATCATTGGTAATTCTGGAAGTGTTGGGGAGACTACCTAAATGGCCATCGACCCATATGACGACATTGTTTTCCAATAATTTCGCGACCAGTTTTTTCAAAAAGACCGATTTATTAGGCAATTTATGATGTATCAATACCTTATCCAAAGCGTTGCATGCCGAAATCTTGGTGGTCTTTGCGTTAATGATGGTGTCCAAGGCCATTTCGTGGTCGGCATCAATATCCACATAAAGAAAATTATTGCCCCTTCCGCTAACAATTATGGGGCAGGTAGCATGCTGTTTTACAAAGGCGATCAGTTTTTCACCACCTCTGGGCACGATTAGGTCTATCTTTTGGGTAGGGTTTTCCAAAAAGGCCCGGGTCTCGCTCCGGTCATATTGTAAATATTGGATCCATGATGTGGAAACATTGTTTTCCTCCAGGGCTTTATGCCAAAGACCGACCAGGACCAAGTTGCTGTCCAAGGATTCCTTTCCTCCCTTCAATAAAATTTTATTGCCCGATTTAAAGGCTATTCCGGCAGCTTCAATCGTAACATCAGGTCGGGATTCATAAATAACAAGTACGGTCCCGAATGGTGCGGTCCTGTTACTGACCGACATGCCATTGTCATGTTTAAAATGAAACCGCTCTATGTTCAAGGGGTCTTCCTGTTGTCCCAATTCCCGTAGTGATTGGATCATACCCCTTATTTTCCCCTCATTTACCTTAAGACGGTCGTACATGGCAATATCCTCCCCACTGTAATTTCCCACGTCTTTCCTATTGGCTTCCAAAAGGGTGTTCTTTTCCCTCTTTAAGCATCTTATCATGGATTTCAGGACAGCATTGCGTTGCTCGATGTTCAACAGTAAACTCATGATAAGGCTATTTTGAGTTTATCAAAGAATATATCCATATCCGCTTTTGTGATATTCAAGGCCGGTAAGATGCGTAGTACGTGCTTGTTTTTTGCACCACCGGTAAATAAATGGTGTTCATAGATCAATTTTTTGCGGAGTTCGTCAATCTCGAAACCAAATTCCAGACCAAGCATCAATCCCCTGCCCTTTGTTCTTTTTACCTGTGGGATTTTTTCGGCTTTCTTCGAAAAATAATTCCCGAGATGATATGCATTGGCCATGAGGTGCTCTTTTTCCATTATCTCGAGCACGGCCAAGGTGGCGGCACAGGCAAGGTGATTGCCCCCGAAGGTGGTGCCCAACAAACCGTAAGAGGCTTTTATCTTTTGGTGGATCAATACACCGGCAACAGGAAAACCGTTGCCCATACCCTTGGCAATGGTAATAATGTCGGGTTGTATATCGTGATACTGGAATGCAAAGAATTTTCCACTTCGCCCAAAACCGGACTGTACCTCATCCGCAATAAGGATTACATTGTTTTCTTTACAGAGGGCCGCTATTTTTTGATAGAATTCCGGGGAAGGTTCGTCCAAACCACCGACACCCTGTATCGTTTCGATAATTACGGCACAGACATCCCCTTTTTCGATTTCGATTTCGAATGCACGACTATCATCAAACGGTAAGAAAGTTACTTTTTGCTGTTTGTTTATCGGGGCATTTATCTTTTCGTTGTCCGTAGTCGCAACAGCTGCCGAGGTTCTCCCATGAAAGCTGTTCCTAAAGGCGATGACACGTGATTTGCCAGTTTGGAAAGAAGCCAATTTCAAGGCATTCTCATTTGCTTCGGCCCCAGAGTTGCAAAGGAACAGGTTATAGTTTTCGCACTGTGAAAGTTTTCCAAGTTTGGTAGCTAGTTCTTCCTGTAGCGGATTTTGTACGGCATTGCTGTAAAACCCGATCTTATCCAATTGGTTCTTTATCCGCTTTATATAATGCGGATGTGAATGTCCAACGGAGATAACGGCATGCCCACCATAAAAATCGAGGTATTCCTGTCCTTTGTCATCGGTTATCACGATGCCTTTTGTAGAAATGGGGGTTACATTATAGAGTGGATAAACATCGAATAGTCTCATTGGTTCTCTTTTTTGAATTCACTGATCTTTTCAAAGGAAGCTACAATACCTTGGATAAGTGAGGAGCTAAGTCCATGGTGTTCCATTTCGTTCAGCCCTTGTATGGTACAGCCCATTGGGGTAGTCACCTTGTCTATTTCTTCCTCAGGATGGTTGCCGGAAGCGATCAATAAGCTGGAAGCACCATCGCAGGTATGCATGGCAAGTTCCTGTGCCTCCTTGGCGTCGAACCCTAATTGTATGGCCCCTTGGGTGGTGGCCCGGATCAATCGCATCCAAAAAGCGATCCCACTGGCACAGATAACGGTGGCAGCTTGCATTTGTGTTTCAGGTATCTCCATCGAATGTCCCATTTGGTCAAAAATAGACTTGGCCAGCCCAATACGTTCCTTTCCCTTTTCATTGGCGCAAATGCAGGTCATGGATTTGCCGACGGAGATGGCCGTATTGGGCATGCTCCGGATAATATTATGGTCTTTGCCCAATATGTTCTCCATTTTCTCAATACTGTAACCGGTAATGGTTGAGATGATGACATGGTTTTTAGTGAGAAGCCCCTTGAGGTCCGTTAATAATTTTGCGATATGCAAGGGCTGAACGGCAAAGATCAATATGTCGGAATTCATAACAGCTTCCTTATTGTCGGTCGTAACAGTAACATTGTCGTATTTTTCAAACTGTTCAATATCGGTAACGTTTCTTTTGGTCAGGTACATTTTGGTGGCACCATTACTTTTCAGGATTCCCTTCGCAATGGATAACCCCAGATTGCCAGCACCTATGATTGCTATATTCATGATTTTATTCGCTTTACACCTTATTGCTCTTTATTTGTATTTCTATCCTAGGTTTTTAATATACAGCTGCTTTTAAATTTAACCCTTCCTTCTCGTCAAACCCGAACATTAGGTTCATATTCTGTACGGCCTGTCCCGATGCGCCTTTCAATAAATTATCAATGGCAGAGGTAATCAAAAGCACATCGTCATGTTTATGTAAATGGATATGGCATTGGTTCGTATTAACCACTTGTTTTAGGTTAATGGGTTCTTGGGCCATTTGGGTGAATCTAGCATTGGAATAGAAGTCCCTGTATAGTTCAAGGGCATCTTCCAATGTTCTTCCAAAGGGGGTATATGCCGTGGCCATTATGCCCCTGGTGAAATTACCCCGCATGGGTAGGAACATGATTTTGCCCGGTTTTTCCTGTAAGGACCCTATGCTTTCATTGATTTCCCCCAAATGCTGATGGATGAAGGGCTTATACCAGGAAACATTGCCGTTTCGCCAACTAAAATGGGTTGTCGCTGATGGACTGGCACCTGCCCCGGTGCTGCCCGTAACGGCATTGACATGCACTTGGGCATTCAGTAATCGGGCTTTGGCCAAAGGCAAGAGTGCCAATTCTATAGCTGTTGCAAAGCATCCCGGGTTCGCTATATATTGTGCATTGGTAATACTTTCCTTATTCAATTCAGGAAGGCCATAGACAAATTCCTTCTTTCCAAAAACCGAATCCTTGCCTAGTCTAAAGTCGTTGCTAAGGTCGATAATGCGGGTTGTGTCCGGGAATTCATTCCCGCTTAGGAATTTTGTCGAATTGCCATGGCCCAAGCATAGGAAAACAACATCCACACCTAAATTCACCTTACCGGTAAATCTTAAATCGGTCAACCCCAATAAATCGGGATGGGCAGAGGTAATCGCTTTACCTGCCCTAGTGGTACTGAACACAAAATCGATTTCCACCTTTGGGTGGTTCAATAGGATCCGAGTCAATTCGCCACCGGTATAGCCGGATCCACCGATGATACCTGCCTTAATCATTGTTGTGGTTTACGTGGTTGTATATTTTTCCCGCATTCGATATTATCTTGATAAAGCCCTTGGCCTCATCGGCCGTCCACCCCTTGTGCATTTCACCATAGCTGCCGAAGGAGGCATTCATCAGATCGTGTTTGGATGAAATCCCGTTCAACCTAAATTGGAAAGGATACAGGCCTACGGACACATCCCCGGAGACGTTCTTTTGGGTGTCGGTAAGGAATGCCTCTATATTCCGCATGACTTCATCGAGATAATTGCCCTCATGTAGTAGCATGCCATAGAAATTACCCTGTTGCTCCTTCTGGAATTGCTGCCATTTACTTAGCGTGTGTTTTTCCAATAAATGGTGCGCTTTGATAATGATAAGGGCGGCGGATGCCTCAAAGCCAACCCTTCCCTTTATCCCGATAATGGTATCACCCACGTGGATATCCCGTCCGATGGCATATTTGGAGGCCATGGCTTCCAGTTTCTCGATATTGGATATAGGATGGTTTTTTTCCCCATCGATAGCAACCAATTCCCCTTTTTCAAAAGTCAGGGTAACTTCTGAAGGATCCGTTTCCTGTAACTGGCTAGGGTAAGCGCTGTCGGGCAAAGGCAGATTTGAGGTCAGGGTCTCCCCACCCCCGACGGAAGTGCCCCAAAGACCTTTGTTGATGGAATATTTAGCCTTTGCCCAAGGGTAGTCCGCACCATTTTTCCGTAAGTACTCGATTTCGTATTCCCGGGAAAGCCTGTTGTCCCTGATAGGGGTTATGATCTCTATTTCGGGGGCTATGATCTGGAAAATCATATCGAACCGCACTTGGTCATTGCCGGCACCAGTACTTCCATGGGCAATATATTCGGCGCCGATGTTCTTCGCGTAATTTACGATCTCAATGGCCTGAACGATTCTCTCTGCACTTACCGACAGAGGGTAGGTGTTGTTCTTGAGTACATTGCCGAATATCAAATATTTAACGACCTTGTCATAAAAGGTCTTAACGGCATCAATCGAGGTGTAGGTAGCCGCCCCCAATTCCAACGCCTTTGATTTTATATTCGAGATTTCCTCCCTGGAAAACCCGCCCGTGTCCACACTAACTGCATGAACTTCGAAACCTTGTTCCTTCGATAGGTATTTTGCACAATACGAGGTGTCCAGGCCTCCACTGTATGCTAAAACTAATTTTTTCATTATTGGTTGTTTTTATATTGCTGTTAAGAGTCTTGTTTTTTTGTAGGGTCATAGAGCATACCGGTACACAGGCACATTTTTTGTTCCGTACGCATGAGAATATCGAAGTTCTTACAGGTTTGGCACCCTTTCCAGAACTGTGGGTCATCCGTAAGTTCTGAAAATGTCACAGGCTGGTAACCTAGCCCATAATTTATTTTCATAACAGCCAACCCAGTGGTTATCCCGAATATCTTTGCAGTGGGAAATTTTTTGGTCGATAGTTCAAAAATAGCTTTTTTGATCTTTTTTGCCATTCCCATATTTCGATAATCAGGATGGACGATAAGTCCTGAATTGGCCACATATTTTTCATGTCCCCAAATCTCGATATAACAGAAACCTACGAACCTGCCTTCATCCAGTGCGATAACGGCATTGCCCTTTTTCAATTTTTGTAGAATGTATTCCGGGGTTCTTTTGGCGATACCCGTTCCCCGGACCTTGGCCGATTCAGCAATGGTGTCACAGATGACCTCTGCGTATTTAAAATGGGATTCGTTTGCAATAACAATTTCCATTGTTACTAATGGTATTAATTAAAGTGAAAAACAATCTGTTTGGAGATCTTGCGGAAATGGACTCACCTATTCCCATACTATTACACACCCTTACGGGCGGTGGCGTGTGGGTACAAAAGAACGATTTGGAGAGGCCTCCAAATTAGTTGTGGAAATATGTATTTCGTTCTTCATAAGAACCCAAATGTACAAATTAATTTGAAACAGCAAGGCTTGTGGGTCAGTTTTTGTGAAAAAGAGGTTTTTGGCCATGATGTCTGAATAATTCGAAAATTAAAAATCCATACACAATAATATATTCAATAGAGAGGATTCCCAAATGCTCTTTAAAGTCGATTTGTGAATATGCATAATAACTCAGGATAACGACCAAGGACCAAGCCAACGGGAACCTATATTCGGTAAAGATAGTGAGCAAGACCAGGAAGATGATGTACCATGGGTGAACAATGGTGGCCAAAAGATAATAGGTTGTAAGGATGTATAGCATTGAGGATATCAATACCGATAAATTCTGGTTTTTCCGAAAGAATGTGACAAGTACTATGATGGATATCGTGATGTACGGGGTGATCTTCCCATATGTTTTGATCAATTCCCAGGGCTTGGCATCAAACTGAACGGCTATTTCCCTGACAAGGTTATAAAGACTGGAATTGAATTTGAAATTAGAGAACCAGAGTCCAACTGTCTGTGAATAGTTCGCAATGAATCCAGGGGAGATAAAAGGAATCGATATGGCTATCAAGGTCACTACGGCCACTATATAGAACCGGAAGCTTTTCTTAAACCCGAAATGTTTCAGGAACAAGGGCAAGAACATCAAGGGGATTAGTTTTATAGCAATGGAAAGTGCATAAACTACTGCTGCCAACATCCATTTCCCAATCGATAACAAATAGAGTGAGGCCACAAAAAAGAGAAGCATTACCCCTTCAAAATGAAGGTTTCCTGTAAGTTCCACAATAATCAGGGGGTTTAGGAAATACCAAAAGATCAGGTGTGGGGATAGATTCAGGTTTTTGAGTAGTTTACGGCCAAAGTGGAATATGCCGATATCGGAAACGATGATTATGGTCCGCATTGCGATTATGGAGCCTAGGATACTTTTACCGCCCAACCAGGTCGTTAGGGCAAAAACAAGTTGGTTCAATGGAGGGTAACTGCTGAAATGCCTTGCACTTAATTCGCCCATTCCCTTATGGAGTATTTCGGCATTGGGGATGACCGACCCCTGATTTGTAATCAATATGTCTGGGGTGCCCAAGTATGGGTTAATGAAATTGCACACCAACCCACCATCCCAAATAAAACGGTAAAAATCTTGGGAGAGGTTGGGTTCGGCAATAAGGAAAACCAGTCTGAAAAGCAGCCCTACAACCAGTAAAAACCTAAAGTCCCACTTTTTGATTCGGATAAGTCCGTAGTATGGGAAGAACAGCACACCAAATAAAGTAACCAACTTTATAAAGTCGGTACGTTCTAGGTGGTATGCCAATGTATAATAAAGAACCAGGCCCAGTAGGGTCAACAATGCCGGAATCTTATAGGCTTTCCAATACGTGAAGAGAGAGGTAGGCATTTGGTTATGGATTGTTATTGCAAATAACCGAAAAAAAAGGATGATATTAGATTGACACCCACTTGGTGTTGGAACCTACTATTGGGTCTAAAACCTTATGCCCTTGATGTAAGTGATTTGAAAAACACAAAACCAAAACCGGCAAACAACATAAAATGGAAAGGGAACAGTCCAAAATCATCCAATGGGACAGCACTGTACATCCCAAAGAGGAAATACACCATTAAGGCAAATTCCAAGATTATATTCGGGGACAGTTTCTTAGTAAGGTACTTATTGCCTTTCCAACTATCGGTGATATTGCCCAAGTTGAATTTAGGGGTTCTTACAAACTCACTTCTTTTACCAATGTGACCTTCCAGTACGGCAATTGAGTTATGTAATGAAAACCCTAGTGCAACGGAGAAGAAAGTAAAGAACAATTTAATGTAATCCACAAAATTGTCAAAACCGCTTCCCTGTATGCTTTTATAGGTGAACCAATAGCAAATGAATAGGATGATCGTACTTAGCACGAAGAAACTCAGTACATTAAAGGCCCAATCCAATTCTGGGTACATTGCCTTAATGTACATGGCCGGGATACTTAATAAAGATACCAAGAATACGCATAGGAACATAGAGCTGTTCAACAGGTGCATAAACCCATGGAACTTGGTCTTGAAGGGGATGTTTTTGGCCGTGATGACCTTCCAGACCGATTTCCTGAAGTTCTCGGCACCACCTTTGTTCCAACGGAACTGTTGGGATCGGGCAGCACTGATCACAACAGGTAATTCAGCAGGGGTCTCAACATCTTCCAGATATTTGAATTTCCAATTTTTCAATTGAGCCCTATAACTTAAATCGAGGTCTTCGGTCAAAGTGTCCCCTTCCCAGTTTCCAGCATCCAAGATGCATTCTTTACGCCAGATACCTGCGGTACCATTGAAATTGATAAAATGTCCTTTTGCATTCCTACCTACCTGTTCCAAGGTAAAATGTGCATCCAAGGCAAAGGCCTGTATTCTTGTCAGTGTGGAATAATCCCGGTTTATATGTCCCCATCGGGTCTGTACCACTCCGATTTCCTTGTCCTTGAAATAAACAACGGTTTTCTTCAGCCAGTCGGGATCGGGTAGGAAGTCAGCATCGAAAATGGCGATAAAGTCACCTTTTGCGATCTCTAACCCTTCTTTGAGTGCCCCTGCCTTAAAGCCTTGACGGTTTTCCCTCCGGATATGTTGAATGTCCAGCCCGCTTTCCTGCAGTTCCTTTATCTGTTCCGAGGTAATATTGACAGAGCTGTCTGTGGAATCATCAAGAACCTGGATTTCCAGTTTATTCTTGGGGTATTCTATTCTCGCGATATTCTCCAGCAATCGCTCCATAACATACTGCTCATTATAGACAGGAAGTTGAATGGTCACGAACGGGATTTCCTTTGGGTCTAAAAGATTGTATTTGGGTGCTGTCCGGTTTTGGCGTTTATAGTTTAGGTAATTGATCAATAAGTTAAGTTGTGCCAAGCTGTAAAAGAATATCAATAGCAGCGCAATGCTGTAAAGGGCAATGATGATATAAGAGATTATGAGACCCATATTACTTGATGTTGTATTTGAAAATCCAACCAAGAATTTTTATGCCAGCAAATATACTACCTTTTACCGTACCTGATACCTTGGACACCCCTATTCTTTTTTTGTAATGTACTGGTACTTCGATATATGTCATCTTTCTTTTTAAAGCCTTTAACTGCATTTCCACAGTCCATCCATAGGTTTTGTCCTCCATTCCCAAAGCCAACAACTTGTCGTACTTTATTGCCCTAAACGGTCCCAGGTCGGTAAATGTTGCCCCAAAGAACAATTTCATTAAGCCGGTGGCCAGCCAGTTACCGAAAACCTGTTGGGGGGTCATACTGCCAGGTTCCCTTAATCGCTTCGCCCTGGACCCGATTACAAAATCGATATCCTGTTCTATGATAGGCTGTACGATCTTGGTCAACTCTTGGGGGTAATCAGAATAATCACCGTCAATAAATACGATGATATCCGGTTTGACAGATTGACGTTCAATATATTGCATACCACAAAGACACGCATTGCCGTAGCCCATATTGGTCTCGGTCAAAACAGTGGCACCGGCCTTTTCAGCCATTTTTGCTGTTTCATCGGATGAATTATTGTTGACGACGATGACCTCAGAGACAGATGCCGGTATTTCATGGATTACGTGGGCAATGGAACCAGCTTCGTTGTAGGCAGGGATTATAACTTTTATATTGGTCATTCTTTTAAATCCGATAGTTTGTTCTTTTCTTGATTCGAATCCTATTGGATTCGCAAAAATACCAAGACTTTTTTCTTTTAAAGTGGCCCTGTTCTGAAATTTTCAACCTCTTGCTTTCCTAGTTGTCCGTGAATCGACCTTTCCGGTCATGGCCTGTTACTTTCATGGGGGCTTGGAATACTTGGTCTTGTTATAGGAATACCGTGAATAAAACAACAACATAGGGATTCTATGCGACATGCCTATTTTTTGTTGATCAGTTCCATCAAATCGGGGTCATTGCCCAATAAGACCTGTATCTGGTTTATTCGGCCTTGTTCGGGTCCATTCTCCAATTTCAATACGCCCCGTGGGCAAACGGCCGAGCAAATACCACAGCCTACACAGCTGGAACGGACGATGTTCTCCCCTTTTTGGGCATAGGCCCTTACATCGATTCCCTGCTCGCAATAGGTTGAGCAGTTGCCACATGAGATACATTGCCCGCCATTGGTCGTAATCCTGAACCTTGATTTAAAACGCTGCACAAAACCTAGATAAGCGGCTAGTGGACAACCAAAACGACACCAGACCCTGTTTCCGAATATGGGGTAGAACCCTGTACCGATAACACCTGCAAATACGGCACCTATCAAAAAGCTATAAGTGTCCGTGATGTCCTGCACCTTTATGCCCAGGACCATACCCTTCCCGGCAAAAAAACCATAAAGTGTAAATCCTGTCATTATCAGGGCGAATAATAATACACTATGGACCAACCAACGTTCGACTTTCCATGAGAAGAGCGACTTGCTGGAATGCTGCCTGTATGGATCCCCCAAGGTTTCGGCCAGGCCACCACAGCCACAGACCCAGGAACAGTACCATCTTTTACCAAAGAAATACACCATTATCGGTACAATGACGACGGTCAGGACAATTCCCCAAACAAGGATGAACAGGCCGATGCCACCACTGTTGAGCAAGGATTTGATATTCCATTGGAAAAAGAAATCATAATCCAACGGAAAGGCATTCTTGAAATCATAATAGGGCATTTGAAGTCCGGCCATGATCTCAGGAATCAAAAAGGCAAATACGATCTGGAAGAACAATACTGATGTTGTCCTGATTATCTGGTACATATTATGACGGTACTTTATATACATGCGAACAGCCATGAGCAGCATGACCACACAATACATAAAGCCATAAACAAACCATTGCCCGGCAAGGTTGCCACTGAGCCATTGGTTTAGTGGATCTGCCAGATAGGTCCAATTTACCGCATATTCTGGCCGGAAATAGAGGATAAGGTAGAAGGAAACCAGGAAGATGAAGGCCACCCATGCGATCCACCCCTTATTTGTGGCGTTTTCATGATAAATACCGTTGTTCTTTATCCCTTTATCGCCCAATAGGACCACATTCGGAAGAATGAACATCAATGCACCTATAATGCCAAGTCCAAAAGTCAAAAACCACATCAACCCTTTATTCTCGACAATGAAACCACTACCGGCTATTTTGCCAAGTGCAGCGGCCATATCATGTGGTTTGGCGTAGATGACCTTTTTGTATTCCTTGTTTTCCCGATGTTGTATATTGGCCTTCCCAAGGGCATGGGTGACTTTTGGTGCAAACGAAAACATTCCCCCAAAGTTTTGCCCAACTATGTTTTCCTGTATATCGGAGATGAACAACCCACTTTCGATTCCTTTTTGGGCAACAAAACCATCAAAGTCCGTTGAAGACAGGTGATATGTGCCCATAATGGGTAATGCTGAAAAAATTGACAGGCCGATCAAAAAGATGGTCAGACCAATATTCTTTATGTTTCCCATAGGGGGTTAGGTGGTTTTGAAAATCCGTTTCCAACTTTTCTTTTTGGGAACTATACGGGTTCCCATTACACTATTGAATTCGGTAATGATATCGGTCTCGTATTTGGAATAAAATTCAGGATCGAAATTGGCATCCTTCAAATATTCCATCACATATTCCACATTCCGTTCCTCGGTCAGCCATCGATTGAAAATTTCATGCCGCATACGTATTCCAAAGGTGTTTATGCCTAGGAACTTTCTTGTTTCGGCATTATAGGCGACGGTGACACATATTTTTTCCTTCGGATGCCGCCAATGAAAGTGTCTTTCAGAATCCTTCCTTACCCTTTCACTGAATACCCAACCGTAGGTTTGGTATTCCACATCCAAAAATTTGGCCGAATTGAACCAATGCCCTGGTTTGTATTCGGTCTTGTTCCCACAGATTGTCTGGGCAACGGTTTCGCCCATTATTCGACCTGTATACCAAACAGCTTCAATAGGTCTTCGGTTTCCAATGGCTTCCCGTTGTTCGGCGCAATCCCCAATGGCATAGATGTCTTCGATATTGGTCTCAAGCAATCGATTGACCTTTACGCCCCTGCCGATTTCAATTCCGCTATCTTTTAAAAAATCGATATTCGGGGACACTCCGACTGTAAGTCCGACAAAATCACATTCGATGGTCTCCCCTTTATCTGTTCTTATAGCCTTGGCCCTTCCGTTTTCATCTGGGAGTATTTCCGTCAGATTGGTTGCCAATCGTAGGTCTATGTGATGTTCGAGTATATGTTCATTGATCATTTGTGATTCCCTGGATGGCAGGACCCCATTCCAAAAACTGTTTTCCCTGACCAGAAAGGTAACAGGAATATCCCTAGAGCGAAGCATTTCGGCAAGTTCGATGCCAATCAACCCGCCACCAACGATTACAGCTCTTTTGCATGTTCTGTTATCCGGGGCGTATTTTTCAACGCCATCCAGATCTTGCTTGGAGTATAAACCCTGTACCCCTTTTAAATCTTGACCTGGGCAATCAAATTTATTGGGTTTGGATCCTGTAGCGATAATCAATTTGTCATAAGAAATATCCGAACCATTTTTTATGTATAGTGTTTTTTCCTTATGGTCAATTCTTTTGACATATGCATTCACCAGTTCGATCCTGTTCTTTTTCCAGAACCAATCTTCATAAGGCTGTGTGTGTTCAAATTTCATATGGCCCATGTACACGTACATTAGGGCGGTTCGTGAAAAAAAAAATTCCGATTCGGCAGAAATGATGCTAATGCGCTTATCGGAAAGTTTTCTGATATGCCTGGCTGCCGTAACCCCTGAGATGCCATTGCCTATGATAACGATATGATCCATATGGTCTTGTTGGTTGTTTGGTTTTAAGTTGCAACTAAATATAAACTTAATTTACACATCTGGCTAATTATGTCTTCAATCGCTGGGCGATAGCCAAAAAGGGTTTGGTTCCCCGAGGCTTGCCCCGAGATAATAAAAGTTTTTTCGGAAGTATGCCTTGTACCCTTGGGTCGGGGTTGTTGATTTAGTTTAAACGCAATATAAACGGCATCGAACTTTTACAATCAAAAAATAAATTTTGAGTTAGTCATTTACTATCCGTGCATTTATTGCGAGGTCATCCTGACTTTTTAAGTTTATAATTTTTTTAGGGCTATTACAATAAAAACCGGGAAATCAAACCCTTTCCAACGGGTTATTGTCGTGTCAAACCTGTTCAACAAAGGACGAAAACTATCCATCCAGGCATTGGTGTGCTCTATGGCATAACGTTCCCCATAGGGTTTTTCGCCAAAACAATGGTCTGTATCAGTATTTCCATTACACTTATTTGGACAAATGTTGCAATAATGCCTTTAGCTTCCCATTTGCCCCAGGGTTTTTGGAGGTCAGATCCAGCATCTCCCAAAGTGCAAACAACTTCCTCAGATTGTACTTCTATATCAAACAGAATAGATCCAGCTTGGGTTTATTGGATCTCCAAACATCCGGCCCACACCATCTACGGTAATGTCCAAAAATGGTCTTGTAGTGTAAAACCCCGTTTGGTCTTTGGTAATGGGACTATTCCCATCTCTATCATATCTTTGCCCAGTACTTGGTACATGGGGGGTTGGTTTTTTATATTTCGCAACACAAATATCCACAACCCTTGTTTTTTTTAGAAAGAAAGTCAAGATAACTTCATTTCCGAAGGAATTAAACACAGATGACATATGTCATTGTTAGGCCTTTTTTAGCACTTTATTTTTGTCGCCCACAAAAGTAAAGACACTTATAAATAGGGTTGTTACTCTTTATATTATATGGTATTCAATAAATTAGGATATTCCTGAAAGGGAACAGTAAAACACCGTATTGTCTATACTGATTGTATCAATAATAAAGATTATCTTAAAATCAAAAACCATGAAACATACAAAATCAAAAATTTTAGTCCTGGTATTAACCCTCTTCGGTATGAGCGCATTGGATGCCCAGGAAAAAGGCATTAGTGAAGTAGGGGTTGGTTATGGAATAGCGACCTCAAATGAACTTATCCAGATTTTCACAAATGGACTCATTTACCCAGCATCACTAGGAACGATCAATACGGACAATCAACAAAGTAGCGGAGCGATCTATGCAGAATACAATTATGCTGTAGCAAACAGATTAATGATAGGGGGTGATATCGTTTATGAAAGATTTACAGAAGATGTCAGATCAAACAACACCCTAATTGGAAAACAAACAGAAAATGTGTTTACAATTGCGATTAAGAGTAATTACAACTACATTTCCAAACCTAACTTTAGACTGTATTCGGGCATAGGATTGGGATATTCCATGACAAATCAGAAATTTGAATCCAACGGAAACACTAATACCGATGTTAGTGATGATAACACAGGAGGATTTAATTTTCATCTGGCCGGATTAGGAATAAGAGTTGGAAACAAAATGGCTTTTAAGGCGGAACTAGGGTTTGGTTATAAAGGAATTATCAGTGGTGGATTAAACTATCGGTTTTAAGCAATTACTATTGAGCTAATTGACAAGAATTGGCTTGATTGAACCCTATTATTCATACAAAGACCTACAATAGTAAAAAAGCTGTAATGCAGCTGTACCATCGTAGGTCTTTGTGTCTTTTTCAACACTAAACCAGAAATGAACAAAGAGCATATCCAAGTTGTTGAATCTTCTGGAGAAATGGCAGGTTTCCCTATCACTGAATACCGTAACAGCTTATATCGTAGTGGTGCAGATGGGCAAATGCCCAACACCGTGCAAGATGGATTATACCAAGGTATTTCAACTGAACAAATTTACAATAGGGCTTTTGCCCTTTAAAAAAAGAAATCGGTCTTTGCTTCTGAGTATAAACTAAAAAAGGCGATTTATGAACCCGTCCAAACTTTTCCGGCTTGCCGGAAAATTGCCGTTTTCCGCCCTGTTCTTGTCTTTTCTTACTTTCGTAGCCCTGCCATGCAACTTTTCAACAGAACAAAAAACCAGTGATTCCCGCTTAACCCCCAAAAGTTCAAACGGGCCCTATATTTCAAAATCGAATAAAATGGAAACTAACCGTACGGCTTAAAAAATCCAAACCAAGTTGTAGGTATCCCGATAGAAAAGGCCAGCTGAAAAGGTTTGTGCAATGCGGAAAATTTGGATTCCGATGGTACGTATTGGTTTTCGGATGGTTATGTCTGTAAATGGTCGGGACAAGGGTGGGAAGGACAATGGGTTTGCGCCCTATGATAAACATACTATAATTGGTAATAAGTGATTTATGGGTGTGTGCTGCCTTCGTCGATGACTTGGGAATGGACATATTATCAACATGGTCGATGGGATACTTGTATTTGACAAGTATTTTTGATAAACTTTGCGTAAACACCAATCCACATGATATTTGTAAGAAATTTATTGGCAGGGTTATTGGCACTGACCTTTTTCGAGAGTGCAATTTCCCAAGAGAACCTAGAAACTGTCGTTGCCAAAAAAGGGGATGGCATTTTTTCGGTTTTAAGAAATGAGGGCATTGATATCGCTAAGTACTACGAAAAATTTCTCGAACTAAACCAAGATAAATTAAAGGATGGTAGCCATTTGGCCGTTGGTGAAACGTATTTGATACCGAATGCCCCCGATTCTTTTAAAAATAGGGGGGTTTTGGTTCAAATAGGTAATGGAGGGGAAAGACCTATTTTTGAAGGGGAACTGGCCGCTTTACGGCGTAAGGACAGTTCTTTGGCCAATACGGTATATTATTTGATAGAACACAATGAGGTAGGTTCGCAAGTCAAAGATGGCATTGCAGTGAACATGGCAAGGAGGTTGCTTCAAAGTGGGGCAAGGGTGTACCTGTTCACCAATGGGGAAAAGGATTCTTCGGGCCTTATAGATTATGCCGGGGAAATAAACAGAAGATACCTAAAACATAATGGTGATTATCAAAGACTAGTGGTAATGAACGTTGATGGGGTGGATCCGGGAATAAAGACCGATGTTACGGTATACCATTATGCAAAGAGAGGGGAGAGTAAGAGGTTTGCTGACAACATATTGAAGGTTTTTGGTGAAAATGCCGTAAAAAAAGGGTCTCTGGAAGATTATTCAAAGGTCTTCACGGATTTCGAGAGTATAGCCTTTGCCAAGAATATCTTGCCTCCCATAACCTTTATAAATATGGGTCCAGAACCTGTTGACACCCAAAAAACCATGAAGGTGAGTTCGGATAGGAAAAGTATAGCCAACCTGATCGCCAATGGAATTTTATCTGATTATTCCAATACGGAGTTTGAAGGGGATTAGTGAAAAAGCTTGAAATGGGAATAAAGAACAACGTATTTGTAATAATGTTTTTCATGGTGATCTTGGCCAGAGGACAGGATGATTATATCTCTGTAAAGGCAGAAAAAGGGGATGGGGTCTATTCCCTTCTGCGCAAACAGGGAATGGATCCCTATGTGACTTTTGATGATTTTGTCACCCTGAACTCCGGGAACCTTCGTGATAGTATCCATTTATATGAGGGAAGGACCTATTTTCTGCCCACTGTCGATTCCGTATCAGGGATTGATCATGTCAAAGGGGAGGCGCCAAAATCGGGTAATAGTGTCCTATACCCCCTATTTGGGGATAAGTATTCGGAAGTCGCCATAAAAAGTACCCGCCTAAAAGGGGCGGTTTATTATTTGATCTCAGGGCATGGGGGGCCAGATCCGGGCGCTATGACAAAATACGGGGACACATATATTTCGGAAGATGAGTATGCCTATGACCTTACCTTGCGCTTGGCTAAGGAGCTTATGGCCCATAGTGCCTTGGTGTATGTCATAATCCAAGATCGGGATGATGGTATACGCGATGACCGTATTCTAAAAATGGACAGGGATGAGGTTGCCTTTCCGGACAAGACGATCCCATTGGACCAGGCCGCCCGTTTAAGGCAAAGGGTTGAAATCGTGAATGAACTTCACAAAAAGCACAAGGGCCGGTTCCAACGACTTATAGTGACCCATGTGGACAGTCGTAGCAAGGGGCAGAATATCGATGTGTTCTTCTACCATCATGCAAAAAGCAGGAATGGAAGGAAATTGGCGGAAAGTATCCATAATACGTTCAAGGAAAAATATAAAAAATACCAACCCAATCGTACCTATACGGGTACTTTTCAAGATAGGACCTCGCTTTATCTTGTGAAAAAGACCCATCCGGCAATGACTTTTATAGAGATAGGGAATATCAGGAACGGTAAGGACCAGAAAAGAATCTTGGAGCCCGATAATCGCCAAGCCTTGGCCAAATGGATTTCTGAAGGGGTTATATTGGATTTTGAGAGCGGAGAGATCGGACCGATTCGCTAGAGGTCTATTTTCCGTTTATAATAATCATATAACTGTCCTGGGCCTGCCCCCAAATAATTCTTGAGGTGAATTACCCCAAAATGGTACTGGAGCCGTAAGATACCATGTTGTCTATATTTTCTTGCAGAGGTCTGAACGTAGTGGGGGATTATCCTGAAAAGGGTCCTTTGGTATAGACGGCCAATGAACTCATTATCCTCAAAAATGATATAATCCTCATTGAAGCCTTTGGTCTTAACGAAAAGTTCCTTTGTGACAAAAAGCGATTGGTCACCCCCTCTACAGATTCTGTGATTGTATTTGGTGAACCCCGCAAAGAAACGCAGTACCCAATGATCACTGTCAAAACGCATTCGAAAACATCCGGATTCATGGTCTTTTGAGGTTGCGGATAGTATATACTGGTCAAAACCCTTTGGGGGAAAGGTATCGGCATGTAGAAAATAGAGAATGGCACCCTTTGCGTGCCTGGCCCCTTCGTTCATTTGTTTGGCCCTCCCTTTTCCGGTTTGGAGAACTGTCACCCCCAAGCTCTTCGCAATTTGAACGGTGTTGTCGTGGCTGCCACCATCAACAATCATTATTTCTGCTATACGGTCGGCACTACTGTTTTTCTTTAGATGGCCTATAAGTCTCCCAATCTGTTCTTCCTCATTGAGTACAGGGATAATGATACTGATCGTTGTGGTATTATCGTTTTTCATTCAAATCCCAGTCATACGTTAAAAAATCGATTTCCGTATCTTGTGGGATCTTAATATCCACGTATTTGCCCAGATAGTCGATCAGTGGGTTTTCTGTTGTGAAATCGCTCCTATACCATTTGAATATTTTGGATAAGGCTATCCTGTCCTGTGATATTTTGTTCTTTGTGGGGTCGTTTATGAAATCGAAAGTGGCTTTTTCCAACTGTTCCTCTAATTTGGAGGCGGAATAGGCCCTGTTCAATAGTTTGGGGCAGGAATAGGATGCGCAATTAATGGCAAAATGAATGCGTGGCTCACCCATTTCCCGAAGAATATCGTGTTCTATCTCCCCTAGGGAAAAGCTGTCGTCCCCAATCTTCAGTCGCTCTTTGCCCCAAGGCCTGAAAATATCCTTTATGCTCCCCAAGGGGTAATTGTCCAATATCAATTGGACCGTTCCTGCATTATATAGGTTTATGTAATATGCCAACCGCTCTTCCTTGGGGGCGGAATCGGCAATGGGGTTCCCCGACAGGTATTCGAGATAACCCTTTAATTGGCCACTGTCGGCAATAAAACCTTTGTAATCGACATTCCCTTCCCCATCCACATGTCTTTTCAATAAAATATCCCATGTGTCATGGTCAACTGCCTCAACACTTTTTTCCAAGGTAGTTTGGGATGGCTTTTGGCCAAAACAATCCAGCAATAAAAAAAAGGGCAAAACCGTGCCCAACAGGATGTATTTAAGTCTGGTCATAATCCAGTCGTGGTAAAAAGTATGTTTTTTTGGCCCTACTCCATGGTAAAACCTTACAGGAATCAACAGCAACCACCGCCATTGTAATGCCATGTGCTTTCGCTGATATGGATTGGCTCACCTGTTTTCGCCAATGCTGCCGCCGTTTTGTCACAAATGGCCAAAGGTTGGTTTTGAAGCAGAACGTGTCCTGCATTATCATCAAAATACTCCTCGTCACCATAATAGATAGCGGTTTTCCCCGTGAAAATACAAGGTCCGTCTTCCGGCATGGGGTCTTTTATAGCGGCGATCTCAATGGATTCTATAAATATAAGCTCATCGGTTGGGTAATGGTTGGGGGACAGTACCCGGTATGATTTTCGTGCCCTGACCTCAATAGTCCCAAAACCAGCGTCGGTCAAGGCCTTTATATAATCTTTCATGGGGATGCTTCCGCTTAGGCAGAGTGCCCGGAGTCTATCATCATTTCGTAATTCCTCGTTCATGGGCTGCTCGCAAATGGGGTCGCTCATAACCAACCGGCCATGTGGCTTAAGAACGCGGTACATTTCACCAATGGCCTTTTTCAGGTCTTCTGCCTTGAAGATGTTGAAAAGGCAGTTTTGCGCTGCAATATCAATGCTCCCATCTGCAACGGGCAAGTTTAGGGCATCCCCTTTCACAAGGTTTACATAGTCACTCTTGAACCAATCGTTTTCTTTCTCCGCTATCCTGAAATTCTCCCGGGAAGCCTCGAGCATTTCATCGACGACATCCACACCGGTAACACCACCTTTTTGACGGGAGAAATAGGAGAATTGCAAAAGTTCCATACCACCACCAACGCCAACATACAAAACCTTGGGGTTGTTTACCAGGTCCTGTGCCGAGACCGTACTCCCACACCCATAGTTCATCTCTTGCATGATCTTGGGTATGGATAGCCCAGGGAACTGCCAGATGGGGTTCGTGGTACAGCACAGGCCTACATCCGGGGTTAGGGCAGCTTCTTTGTATAGGTCGTTCGTGGCTTCTAAATAGCTCATAGTTCCTTTATTAATTCTGTAAATAATTTTATCATTTTGGGTTCTGTTTCGTTCGCGATTTTTATGATCTCGCGGATATCAACAGGTTCAAGGTTGTCCGGGTTGCATTCATCGGTCAATACCGATACGGCAACTATGGGCAATTGTAAATGGTTGGCAACGATTACTTCGGGTACAGTGCTCATGCCTACGGCATCGGCACCGAGGATCTTCAACATCCTGTATTCCGCCTTGGTTTCCAGCTGTGGGCCAATGACCGATGCATACACCCCTTTCTGTAGGCGTATGTTTTCACGCTTGGCAATAGCGATGAGTTTGTTGCGCATGGATTGGTCATAAGGCTCGCTCATGTCCACGAACCGATCTCCGAATTCATCCACGTTGTTGAAAGCCAATGGTGACCCCCCTTGAAGGTTTATATGGTCCTCGATCAGCATAAGATCACCCTTTTTGAAATCGAGATTAATGGCTCCCGCCGCATTTGAAACGAATAGCTTTTTGATTCCCAGTTTGTGCATGATCCGGATGGGATATGTGATATCCACAAAGTCGTAACCCTCATATAAATGGAAACGACCCTCCATAACAACGGTTTTCTTGCCTTCTATGGTGCCATAGATCAGTTTGCCCGAATGGAATTCGACCGTCGCCAAGGGAAAAAATGGTATATGGTTGTAATATGCGGTAATGGGATCTTCAATGGCATTGACCAATTGGCCCAATCCTGTCCCCAAGACAATGCCGATCTCAGGATTGTCAAATCCTTTTCCTTTTAAATACTCAGTGGATTCTTTTAATTCTTGCTCAGATAATCTCATATGTCCTTCAAATAAGTTTGAAAAGCTTTTATCGGTAAAACGTCTTCATAAAGGTCAATGTCGTTCTTGGTTTCCAAATGGAACACTTTCCTGTCTTTTAAGTCATCCATGGTGTCCTCAAAGACCTTGTCCTTTCCCCAGACTTTATTTTTGAAGATGGTATCCGTATAGGCTTTCATTCCCAATAGATAATACCCCCCATCCAAAGCAGGTCCTATGACAAAATCATTTTCATTTAGGGCATTAAAGGCCTTTTCCAAATCGGTGCTATCCAGGTCGTACATGTCACTACCGATGATGATGATCTTTTCAAAACCGTTTTCAAAGCCTTCCGAAAAAGCATTTGCCATTCGTTCCCCTAGATCCGTCCCCTTTTGTAAACGTTTGTCAAAAATAAGATTATCCCAAGAATCATCCTCGCTAATTTCTTCCGAATAATACACGTGTTTATGAACATCGAGGTCTTTTGTTATGGCTGCGGTATGCTTTAGTAAATGCTTGTATATGTCCAATGCGGTTTGGTCCCCTACCTTTGCCGCCAATCGTGTTTTACATTTTCCCAAAACAGGGTTTCTGGTAAAGATGAGCAACAGTTCCTTGGATTTGGCCAAATTGAAATGAATGGTCAAAGCGTCTTTTTTTTCAGTGTTTCGTTGGATTATACCCATGACTTATCTGTAAACTTTCTCTCCTTTTTCCAATAATCCGCCCCATAAACGATTATAGGCGTGTACTTTCTCCGTCTCGTTGCCTTCCGTGTCAAAGACCGGATGACCGGAGTCCTTCCATTTGAAAATACCCCCATACAGGTTTCGGATGTTCGTATACCCCATTTTTTTGAGCCTTTCGCCAATGTCCTCTGACCGGACACCTATAGAACAGTAAACCACGATTGGGGTATCAAGGTCGGAAATGGAGTCCCGTACCTGTTTTGGGTCAAATTGGCCATAACCTACCCAAAGGGCATTTTTTATGTGACTTACTTCGAACTCTTCCTTTTTCCGGCTGTCAAGGAAAACCATGTTGTCTTTGCCAACGGCCTCTTGGACCTGTATGTAAGGGATTGTCCCGTTGTTGAAGAACCTAAGGGTTCTATCCATTTTTTCCTGGGCGATGATCGGTGCCGTGAAAAAAAGTAAAACATGGAAAATAGACAAGGTTTTCATAGAATGGAAAAAAACTAAGGGTAAAGGTACTATATTATAGGGTTTTGATATCCTGGTATGGCCAACAAAAAACCGATTATGGCTTATGTGCGTTCGCTATTGTATTTGTGCTGGCCATTCTGGTCGGGTACGGTCAGGGAGTACAAAAGCACACCCCGTACGACGGTTGATGGTAAGACGGAATGTTGTCAAGGACCTTACGCTCCGATACCATTCCTGTCAGGGGCCTTGCGTATGGGTTTTTGACTTTTCAAGGTGAAGGTTGTAAGACAGTGTGTTCCCGGATAGGAACAAAAAACCGTAACCTTTGATAGGTTACGGTCCTAATGGTGGTGCCTCCAGGAATCGAACCAGGGACACATGGATTTTCAGTCCATTGCTCTACCAACTGAGCTAAGGCACCATCTCTTTTGGAAAGGGTGCAAATATAATTTCAAATTTAGGATATACAAACAAAAACCAAAAAAAAGGTGATTGTTTTTTTTCATTTACAGATCTTTGCGTCATGAATTTGATAATAGATGTCGGGAATAGTCTTGTGAAACTAGCTGTTTTTGGCAATGGCTCATTAGTTTATGATACGAGCGCAGACTTTGTCGATTTGGTTGAAAAGGCAAGGGTTATCTATCATGAATACCCACAAATAGAATGGACCATGGTATCTTCAGTGGTTTTTTTGGAAAGAAAGGATATTGAGGCCTTGACTGTTTTCTCAAAAGTCCATGTGCTCGACCATAACACCGAAATACCATTTAAAAACAAATATGCCACCCCGGACACCTTAGGGGTGGATCGTATAGCCCTGGCTGCTGCTGCATTTTATCATATGCCCCATAGGAATGTCTTGGTGATCGATGCCGGTAGCTGTATTACCTACGATATACTTACCGAAAAAGGGGAGTATCTGGGAGGTGTCATTTCCCCAGGTATGCGTATGCGGTACAATGCCCTTAACCAACAGACGTCCAAGTTGCCCCTGCTAGCCCCAAAGGCTCCTGAAAATTTGGTCGGGAACACTACCGAAGCTAGTATCCATATTGGAGTGGTCAATGGCATTTGTGCCGAATTGGATGGAATTATTGACCAATATAGACTTAAATTTGAAGATTTAACAGTCATTTTAACAGGAGGGGATGCCCAATTTTTGTCTAAACGATTAAAAAATACCATATTTGCCTTTTCCAATTTCCTGCTAGAAGGTTTAAATAATTTGCTAGACTACAATAAGCACTAAATGATCAAAAAAATTGTAATTGCAATAGTATGCATTGTGTCGACCGGACTGTATGCCCAAAATGGTTCCGTTTCCCCTTACTCTTATTTTGGTATCGGCGATTTACAGTTCAAGGGAACCGTTGAGAACCAAATGATGGGGGGGGTCGGGATGTTCGCCGACAGTATCCACGTGAACCTTAAAAACCCCGCGGCCTACAGCCGTATGGGTATTCAATATGGCGAGGATTTCGGGAATACAACTTATGCCGCAGGTTTGTCCCATAATAGGCTAAACTTTACGAACAATATCGAAAGTCAAGGTAATTCGGTAACAAATCTGGAATACATAGCCATAGCCATGGCACTTAAGAAAGGATTGGGTATCGGTTTTGGGATCATGCCATATTCTTCCGTTGGCTATGATATGTTGTCGGAAAGTAACAACGGTAATGATGCTAGGGTGGTAAACCGCTATTATGGTGAGGGTGGTTTGAACAAAGTATATTTTTCCGCAGGGTATGAGTTAGTTAAAGACCTGAGTATTGGGGTAACGGCCAATTTCAATTTTGGCACCTTAAAGAACAATCGTATGCAGACCATTGAGGATGTACAGTACGGTGCATTGGACAATAGGACCTCCAAGGTTAACGGAATGGATTTTAATTATGCGCTCGATTATACCCCTTCTTTTAATGGCAAATACAGGTTGTTCGCTTCGGTAAGGGTCAACACACAGGCAAACCTCACCTCTGAAAACACCAAGAAAATCGGTTCTTTTTCGGTAAGTTCAGGTAGCGATATAGAGGTTGTGGACGTGAATCTGGATGCCTTGAACCTTAGGCATACCGAGTTGAAAGTGCCAACGGCCACTACTATAGGATTGGGTTTTGGGGAGGACAGGAAATGGTTTGCCGGGGCAGAGTATAGTTTTCAAGGAATGGGTTCCTTTACAAATGATTTTGTCGAGGCTCCCAATTTGAAATATGAAGATGCCGGTTCATTTGCTTTAGGAGGGTTCTTTATCCCTGATTATTCCTCATTTTCAAGCTATTTCAAAAGGGTGACTTATAGGGCAGGTCTGCGTTTTGATAAAACAGGGATGCTTTTAAATGATCGTGAGATAAACAACTTTGGCATAACTTTTGGTTTTGGGTTACCAATGCGCGGAAGTTTTTCCAATCTCAACCTCGGTTTCGAGGTGGGTAGAAAGGGAACTAAAAATATGAATATGATAGAGGAAAACTACTTTAAAGTCAATGTAGGCCTATCCTTCAACGATATTTGGTTCCGTAAGCAAAGAATAAATTAAAAGAAATTTGTACATTAACCACTAAAATCAATAATATGAAAATGAAACTTTACTTCACGGCGGTGATGCTTTTAGGGTATATTGGAGTAAGTAGCGCACAGGTACAGAACCAGGAGTGCATGACCAATTTGTCTATTTACGTTGAACATGCGAAAGTCAAGAATTATGAGGCGGCCTATACGCCATGGAAAATGGTCTATGATAATTGCCCCGATGTCAACTGGGCCAATTTTGCCTATGGGGAAAAAATCCTGAAAGACCGTGTGAAAAAATCGACAGGTGCTGAAAAAGACGCTAATATCCAGGCGTTATTGACCCTGTACGACAAGAGTATGGAGTATTTCCCCAAAAAGGCTCCCTTGGCTTCCGTTATAATCGACAAGGTTATGTTGAAATATGACAATAAAATAGCCACTAATGAGGAGATCTATAGTGAATTGGGCAAGGCTTTTAATGAGGACAAGCCCCATTTTAAAAACCCCAAGGCCCTATACCTTTATTTTTCCAGTTTGGTCGATTTGTACAAGGCAGGTGGTAAGGAACTTCAGGAAGTCTTCGATATTTACGATGATGTGACCGAGAAAATAGAGGATGAGAACGTTAAGTTGACCGATAAGATCTCAAAATTACTTCCAAAGGAAGAGGAGGGTACTTTAACAAATAAAGAGAAAAAGCAATTAAAGGCCTACACGACCAATTCAAAGTCATTTGGTAAGATCGGGGGTAGTGTGGATGCCAAGTTGGGGGATTTGGCCGATTGTAGCAACTTGATTCCTTTATACCAAAGAAGTTTCGAGGAGAAGAAGAACGATGTCAATTGGGTAAAAAGGGCCGTGGGCAGGATGTTCAACAAGGAATGTACCGATGATCCTATGTTCAAGAAATTATTCGAGGCCCAGATGGCTCTTGATCCATCTGCCGATGCTTATGTTTACGGTGGAAACCTTAAGCTTAAGGCGGGTGACCGCAAAGGTGCGGTAGCTGATTTCAACAAAGCCCTGGATTTGGAGACCGATAATAGAAAAAAATCGAATATCGCCTATAAGGTGGCCATGGTCTTTAGAAAAAGCAGTAAGTCCACAGCTAGGAGTTATGCCCAAAAGGCAATTAATTTCAATCCTTCAAATGGTGGGGCCTACCTATTGATCGCGAATCTGTATGCAACAAGTGCCAATAGTTGTGGTACGACACCTTTTGAGAAAAGGGCAATCTATTGGAAAGCCGCGGAAATGGCAAGAAAGGCAGGAAGAGTGGATCCTTCACTTAGTGGAAAGGCCAGTAAGTCTGCAGCCAGTTACTCTGCAAAGGCGCCTTCAAAGACGGATATATTCAACTCAGGAATGGCCGGTAAGACGTTAACGTTCAAGTGTTGGGTAGGTGGTAGTGTAAAAGTCCCTAATTTATAAGATGAGACGATCCTTCGGATTTTTCTTAAAAAGCATTGCCCTGGTATTCTCCGGGGCAATGCTTTTTTTTTCTTGTGCCGATAATTATAAGAGGGTAGGTGAAGAAGCCCTGCCGGTGATATTTCCACAGGGGGTCGCGGAAAATTTTTCATTCAGGTATTCCGAATCGAACAATGTAATGGAGAAGGAAGGTATGGATACCACTAGGGTCGTATCCATATTGTCAGGGCCCATTACCGAGAACTATGAAAATCTGGAATTTCCCTATCGCACATTCCCTAAAGGAATCGTGGTGGACATTTTTGATGAAAACAAGAAAAAAAATAGGATAACCGCGGATTATTGCATTCGGTATTCTTCCACAGGATTAATAGATTTGCGTGGCAATGTTATCTTGGAGACCCATGACGGAAAGAAATTGGAGGCCCCACAATTATATTACGACCAATCCAATGAATGGGTGTTTACGCAGAATAAATTCAAATATACGAACCCAGAGGAGGGTACGGTAATGGATGGGGAGGGTATGGATTTCAATAAGGATTTCAGTTTTTTGAATGCACATAGAACCTATGGTATAATGACCATAAAAGAAGATGTCAATGATTAGGATATTAAAATATACAGAGTATTTATATTTGGCGGTAGCGATTTTCTCGATTTACAGGATATTCACGGATTGGGACGTAAACCGCGAAAACACTTATCTGTTTATATTCTTTGCTGTTGTTTCTATCGGAATGTTCATTTTCCGAAGAAACTATCGTAAAAAGTTTGAGCAACGAAAAAAAGACAACTAACTTTAAAAAATGGAGGCATCCGTTGTAATAATACTTCTTTCCCTGCTGTTTTCAGCCTTTTTCTCGGGTATGGAAATCGCTTTTGTCTCTGCGAATAAGATCCATATAGAGATAGAGAAGAAGCAGGACAATTTTTTGGCCAAGGTGCTATCCCGCCTAACGAAAAGGCCATCCAAATTTATTGCGACCATGCTAATAGGGAACAACATCGCATTGGTTGTCTATGGGATGTTCATGGGGGAACTGCTCATGGGGTGGTTCTCAAGGATGTTGCCCGTAGATAATAGTTTCCTACAGCTTTTGTTGACCGATTTCAGTCTGCTTACCCAAACCATTATATCGACCCTTATTATATTGGTTACCGCGGAATTCCTGCCAAAAGTCCTGTTCCAGATCTATGCGAATAACCTTTTGAAGGTTCTGGCCGTACCTGCCTATCTTTTTTATGTGCTGTTTTCGGTCATCTCCGGTTTTATTATCAAGGTCTCCGACTTTATTTTGATAACTTTTTTCAAAACCGAAGGGGATGAGACCCAACTTGCGTTCAGCAAGGTAGAGATCGGGGATTATATTAGTGAGCAAATGGGGACTGTTGAGGAAGAGGATGAGGTGGATTCCGAAATACAGATTTTCCAAAATGCTTTGGAGTTCACATTGGTCAAGGCACGGGAAGTCATGGTGCCACGTACCGAAATCACCGCAGTGGAATTGCATGAGAGTACAAAAAACCTTGCCAAGTTGTTTACCGAGACAGGCTATTCGAAAATACTTATCTATAAGGACACCATAGATAATGTCATTGGCTATGTACATTCTTATGAACTTTTTAGCAGGCCCAAGACCATAAAGAGTATTTTGAGACCGGTGGAGTTTGTTCCCGAGACCATGCTGATCCATGATATCCTGAATGTATTGACCAAGAAACGGAAAAGTATCGCCTTGGTATTGGATGAATATGGTGGCACATCAGGGATAATGACCGTAGAGGATATCGTAGAGGAACTCTTTGGTGAAATCGAGGACGAGCATGATACTACCGATCTGATCGAGGAACAGTTGGATGAAAACAGTTATAAGTTCTCTGCACGGTTGGAGGTTGATTATGTTAATGAGAACTATAAGTTGGAACTTCCCGAGAATGATGAATATGGGACCTTGGGCGGCCTTCTTGTCAATGAAATGGGGGAGATACCCGAAAAAGATTCCGAAATAAAGATAGGGAAATACATGTTCACTGTCTTGGAAGTGTCCAGCACAAAGATCGATTTGATAAAACTTGGTGTGGTAGGTGATGAATAAACCCGTACTAACCTTATTTTAGGCATGTTTTACTTTTTAATAATCCAAAAGAAAATGGTAATTTCGCGAACTGATATTAAACAAACCATATAATGGCAATTTTAGAGAATATAAGAAAAAGGACTACCATACTGATATTGATTATAGGTTTAGCGCTTTTTGCGTTCGTTATATCCGGGGTATTGACGAAAAACAATATGTCTGGCGGAAAGGTAGGTTCTTCTGTTGCAGAGGTTAACGGCGATGAGATCCCTATTGATGATTTTAGGAGAAAGGTTGAAGTGGCATCCAACAGGTTTGGCCCCTCGGCATCATCGATGATGGTTGTGAACCAAGTATATGACCAGGAAGTAAGGAATACCATTTTAGGCCAGCAGTTCGAGGATTTGGGTATCGATATAGAAAGAGATCAGATCATGAACTATATCAAGACCATTCCTGCCTATAATCAAAACCCCCAGTTTATGGATGAAAATGGGATTTTTGACGAGAATAAATTTCTGGATTTTATTGCAGATCTTAAGGCCAATAGCCCTTCTCAATACAATCTATGGTTGCAGGACGAGCAGGCTATCATCCAAAATGCCAAACAGCAGACCTATTTCAACTTGGTGAAGGCAGGTTTGGGTGCAACACTTAAAGAAGGTGAACTGGATTATAAACTGGGTAACGACAAGGTCGACATCAAATATGTCCGAGTCCCCTATACATCCATTGCGGATAGTACCATCACTATCTCCAAGAGTCAGATACAATCTTATATCGATGCGCATAAAGAGGAATTCAAACAAGAGAATGCCCGTGATATCCAGTATGTCTATTTTGAGGAAAAAGCCTCTGCAGAGGATGTGGAAGCCGTAAGGCAAGAAACGATTAAATTATTGGATGACACCATTGAGTACCGCAAGGATACGGATAGGATGGATACTGTTCCCGGGTTTAGGAACACCAAGGATATCGAGGATTTCCTAGACCGAAGATCGGACATAAAGTACGACACCATTTATAGGGCGAAAAAGGATCTTCCAGCTAGTGTTGCCGACACATTGGTCGCACTTAAGGTTGGGGAGGTTTTTGGCCCCTACCGGGATGGCGACTATTTTAAGGTGTCCAAAATGATCGACAAAAAAACCAATGGATCGGCAAAAGCCAGCCATATCTTGATTTCTTGGAAAGGAAGCAAAAGTGCTGGGGAGAATGTCACAAGGACCAAGGAGGAAGCTGAGGCCAAGGCCAAGGAGCTTTTGGCGGAAGCCAAAAAAAAGGATGCAGTGTTCGTGCAATTGGCACGGGACAATTCAGATGGGCCTTCCGCTCCTAAAGGTGGTGACTTGGGCTATTTCCAGGAAGGGGCAATGGTAGCCGATTTCAATGATTTTGTTTTTGGCAATAATGCAGGTACTATCGGTCTTGTAGAAACTGATTTTGGTTTTCATATCATAAAGATCGATGACAAACAGGATGTGTACCGAATAGCAACTTTGGCAAGGGAAATAGAACCTTCCGAGACAACGGTCAATAGATTGTTCCAAGATGCGACCAAGTTTGAAATGTCCGTTATTTCAGGTGATAGACCCTATGCCGATTTGGCCAGGGAAAACGATTACGAAGTCCGCCCTGTGAATAAGATCAAGGCAATGGATGAAAATCTACCGGGCCTAAAATCCCAAAGAAGTATTGTACAATGGGCCTTTAAGGAAGATACCGAAGTGGGTAGTATAAAAAGGTTCAATGTCAACAACGGTTATGTGATTGCCCAGATGACGGCCCAGTATGAAGAGGGACTTAAATCCGTCGAGGATGCATCAACAACTGTTTTGCCGATTTTAAGAAAAGAAAGGAAGGCAGAACAATTGATGGCTGCCAATAAGGGCAAGTCTATGGAAGAAGTTGCCAAGGACAATAGCCTGTCCGTTTCCAATGCCTCGGCACTTACGGTTAAGGCACCAACTATTCCCGGAGCCGGTCGTGAGCCAGTTGTAGTGGGGACAGCTTTTGCCATGAAGGTAGGTGATACATCCGGTTTTATTAAAGGGGAAAAAGGTGTTTACCTTATTTCCGTGACCAATAAGCAGGATGCCCCAAAATTGGACAACTATAGTACGTTTGCCAATTCCATCAAGACCTCAAATACCGCAAGGGTGAATACCGCGGTATATGATGCATTGGAAAAAAATTCCGACATAGAGGACTATAGGTCTATATTCTATTAAGAGACACCAATTAGATACAAAAAAACGCCCCGATTTTTAATTGGGGCGTTTTTTTCATAATGAACTCATCCTGACTTTTTGTTTTTAGCCGAAAATGGCTCGAATTTGCCCATATTTCGTTACTTTTCTTACTCGTGGCTATGGTTATGATCTTTAAAAAGTGCCCCGTCTGAACAAATTCTATCCCATTTTCGGCTAAAAACAAAAAGTCAGGATGTGTTCAATACCATTTCGGAATAAGGTAGAACCGTATGGTATCCCTTTTCCTTAAAATAGCGCATCGAATCGGTATTCCCAACCGCCAATATAAAATCCCCTCCCCATGCTCCAAGGCTTTTGATGGCCCTAGGGTAATTTGGGAATTTTTTTTGCTTTACGGTTGGCATCCGTAGTGTTTGGGAGATTACCGACTCATGAAGATCCAGGAGGGCTTCAAAAGTGTTAATATCGGTACACACCGCTATTTTGGAAGTTAGGTCCCCGACAATCCTGACCAATTCATCCTTGTCGAATGTTTGGCTTCTGTAATCGGATATGCCTTCCCTGCTGTTCTTTTTCTTATTGAGATAAACAAAGAACAGCTGGTCTTTGAAACCAGGGTTGAATTGTAATTGCCCCGTTATAGGTATACCATTGTCCAGTTGGTAGGTTATAGGGGTGTTGTGTTGTGCACAAGCAATGTCATAGCCGCTACCGCCAAAAGTATTTTCCAATAATTGATAGGGGTCTATCCTGGCCCATTGTGCAATATTGTTTATCAGGGTAGAGGAAGATCCCAGGCCCCATTCCTTTGGGAATGTCAGTTGTGTGATTAGGTTATGGCCCCCACAGGTAGTTAAGAATCCAGGGCGTAGATTATTTGTCTGGATAATGATATCAAGTGCGGTTTTCGAGATTTCAGCATTGGTCGAACTTATTTCCACCATCATTTCAAGATCAAAATCCGCCTGAAACCAAACCTTGCCATCCCTGTCCCGACTTTCCCAAGAAATGATATTTTTTTTAATGGGCTCAACGGTTAGGACCTGGCCATATTTTGTGGGTAGGGCCAAGGCCTTGGCCCCGTCAAGGACCGCATATTCCCCGGTCAACAATAATTTGCCATTACTGTAAAATTCTTGCCTCATGAATTGTTCCTTAACTTTTTTAAAGCGGTTACTACGGCACTATGGCTAACGGTATGGTTTTTAAAATAATCTACGACCACGCTCTTTTCCTTATCGGTCGCCCCAAGCTGGTTTAAGATGTTGAATAAGTGCATTTTCATATGTCCCTCCTGTATTCCTGTGGTGACAAGTGAACTAATCGCTGCAAAATTTTGGGCCAACCCGGCAACTGCCACGATTTGCATAAGCTCCCTGGCTGTAGGTTCCTGAAGTATCCCAAGGGCTAATTTCACCAAGGGATGAAGGTTGGTCAGTCCACCAATGGTGCCCAAGGCCAAGGGAACCTCTATCCAGAACCTGAAAATCCCGTTTTCCAGACTGGCGTGGGTAAGGCTTTTATAGGTACCGTCTTTTGCAGCGAAGGCGTGGGCTCCCGCTTCCACGGCTCTAAAATCATTTCCTGTGGCCAAAACCACCGCATCGATACCGTTCATGATGCCTTTATTATGGGTGACTGCCCTGTGGGGCTCAACATTGGCGATATTTACGGCCCTGATCATTTTTTGGGCGAATTCTTCCGGGGTTATACTTTTACTTGGTCGTAGGTCATCAATAGGACAAGTCACTTCGGCCCGTACCAAACAATCCGGAACGTAGTTCGAAAGTATGCTCATGATGATTTCGATCCGTTCTTCCGAACCGGTAAAAATCGGGTACTCTTTGGCCTGGCTTTCAAAGGTGCTGGCCAATTGTTCCAGACAGCTATTAATGAAATTGGCACCCATGGCATCCAAGGTCTCAAAAGTACAATGCAGTTGGTAATAGTCCTTGAGTTCGGAGGTTTTGTCACGTAGTTCGATATTGGTGATACCACCACCCCTTTTTTCCATATTATAGGTCAAGGTCTTGGTATCTTCGATCAATCTTGGCTTTACCTCCTTGAAAAAGGCCTGTAAATGGTCAGGATCCCCTGAATATATAAAATGTACTTGACCAACTTTTTCAGTCCCGATAATCTTCGTTTTAAACCCTCCGCGGTCTAGCCAGAATTTTGCGGCCTTACTTGCTGCGGCAACCACCGAGCTTTCCTCAATGGCCATAGGTATGGCGTACAGTTTGTCGTTGATCAGGAAATTCGGGGCAATACCCAAGGGTAAATAGTAGTTGGTGATGGTGTTCTCTATGAATTCATCGTGCAATTTCTGTATCCCGGAATCAACATTCCAGTATTGCTTCAATAATTCCTTGGTCTGTTCGGGGTTGTGTGTGTATTGTTCGGCAACCCATTCTATTTTTTGTTGTTTTGACAATTTAGAGAAGCCTAAAATAGGGTCTGTCATGGTAAATTTGGTTTGTGGTCACAAAGATAGTCATTACATGGGATAAGGAATAGCCCTGAAAACCCATAGCTTTTTGGTCTTAAAGTTTAATTAATTGTAAAATAATCACTAAACTTGGATTAATTTTAGAGGATATCCTTAAAAAAATGAATAGACGCTACATACTCTTGCTCTTAATGGTCGGTTTTGTGGCCATTACATTTGCACAAGGGAAAAAAATCACTGTTGGGGAAATTTACAGGGAAGCCTTTAAGACCACTGATATGGAAGTACTCCGATCTATGGGGAACGGAATGCAGTACACTTTGTTGCACCGTGATAGGTCCAGTAATGCCACACGTATAGATAAGTATGATTACGGGACCTTGGAAAAGGTTGAAACAATCGTTGCTTCCGATAATGACAATATACCAAGTTTTAGTTCCTATACTTTTAGCGGGGATGAGGAAAAGCTGCTTTTGGCGACCGGACTGGAATCAATTTACAGATATTCCACCTTGGGTATATATTATGTGTATGACATAGGCTCAAAGACTATAGTAAAGGTATCGGACAGGAAGATACAGGAGCCTTTGTTCTCCCCAGATGGTAATCAAGTCGCCTATGTTCTGGATAATAACCTTTATATTTTTGACATTGTGACTGGAACGACAGTACAGATAACCAGGGACGGAGGGAAAAACACAGTGATCAATGCTGTCACTGACTGGGTTTATGAAGAGGAATTCGCATTTGTCAGGGCTTTTTCATGGAACTCGAACGGTACCAAAATCGCATTTCTTCGCTTTGATGAAACCAATGTTCCCGAATTTTCGATGGATGTGTACGGTAAGACCCTCTATCAACAACAATATGTTTTCAAATATCCAAAGGCAGGTGAGGACAATGCCTTGGTTTCTTTACATATGTACGATGTGGTTTCGGGCAGTACCACTGAAATAGATTTGGATGACCCTTATTATATTCCGCGGATAAAATGGATGAACAATCCTGATTATTTAAGCGTGACAACGCTAAATAGACATCAAGACCATTTGAAACTATATGCGGTGAACGCCAAGGATAATTCCGTTAGCGTACTTTTAGAGGAAAGGGACAAGGCCTATGTCGATATCAATGACAATCTTACTTTTATGGCCGATGACAGTTTTATTTGGACCAGTGAAAGGGATGGGTATAACCATTTGTACCTGTATGCTTCAGATGGTAGCCTTATGAACCAGATAACCAAGGGCGATTGGGAAGTGACCGATTACTATGGGTATGACCAGAATGAGGATAAAATCTATTACCAGTCTACGGAGAATGGGTCGATCAATCGAGGGGTTTACAGTATTGGAAGCAATGGGGGGGAGAAAAAAGCACTTGCCGTGGAGACAGGAACAAATGCAGCATCCTTCAGTGCGGACTTCTCTTATTTTATAAACACCTATTCCAGTGCCACAACACCTTATCGTTTCACCTTGCACAAGGCACTGACAGGGGTGAAATTAAAGGATGTAAAAGATAATGGGGCACTTGTTGAAAAACTAAAGGGATATGATACTCCCCATAAGGAATTCTCGACCTTGGCCATTAATGGCAACGACCTTAACATGTATATGATCAAGCCGTCAGATTTTGATGCTTCTAAAAAATACCCCCTACTGTTATTCCAATATAGCGGTCCTGGTTCCCAATCAGTGGCCAACCGTTGGGGAGGTGCGAATGATTATTGGCATCAGATGTTGGCTTCCGAAGGCTATGTGATAGCCTGTGTCGATGGAAGGGGAACAGGGCTTAAGGGAAGGGATTTTAAAAAGATCACCCAAAAAGAGCTAGGTAAATATGAGGTCGAAGATCAGATCGCGGTCGCCAGGAAACTTAGCGACCTGCCTTATATCGATGAAGGTCGTACAGGAATTTGGGGTTGGAGTTATGGTGGCTTTATGTCAACCAATTGTATTTTAAAGGGCAATGATGTTTTTGAGATGGCTATTGCCGTGGCCCCTGTAACCTCTTGGAGGTTTTATGATACTATTTATACGGAGCGTTATATGCAGACCCCCCAGGAGAATGCAAGTGGCTATGATGACAACTCCCCGTTCAACTACCCTGGATTGTTAAAGGGGAAGTATCTCTTGGTACATGGTTCAGGGGATGATAACGTGCATGTACAGAATACCATGCGAATGGTAGAAGCCTTGGTGCAGGCGAACAAACAGTTCGATTGGGCCATCTATCCCGATAAGGACCATGGGATATATGGGGGGTATACCCGAATACATCTTTTTAACAAGATGACCGATTTCATCAAAAAAAATCTATAACCAAATCAAAGATAAAAGATATATGGCGGTAATTGACAAACCAGTACATCAGAAAGAACTTTTTGGACATCCTGTAGGGTTGTATATATTGTTCTTCACCGAAATGTGGGAACGGTTCTCATACTATGGTATGCGGGCCATTTTGGTCCTTTATTTGGTAGCTCAGACCTCAGGTGACAATACCGGTCTGGGGTGGACCAACGGAGAGGCGTTGGCATTATATGGTTGGTATACCATGTTGGTGTATGTAGCTTCGATACCCGGAGGGTGGATTGCGGATAAATTCCTAGGTCAGAAAAAATCAGTTTTAATCGGGGGAATTCTTTTGGTAATCGGTCATAGTGTCTTGGCCATTGAGGAAATGTGGACCTTTTACTCAGGGCTGGGATTTATTGTCGCAGGTGTGGGCATGTTGAAACCCAATATCTCAACAATGGTCGGTGGACTTTATAGGAAAGGGGATATCCGTAGGGATAAAGGGTTTACCATATTCTATATCGGTATTAATGTTGGTGCGTTTTTATCGAGTTTGATCGTTGGTACTGTTGGTGAAGTCTACGGTTGGCATTATGGTTTTGGATTGGCAGGTATAGGTATGGCTTTAGGACTTATACAATACGTTTTTGGACAGAAATATCTAAAACATGTGGGAAATTTCCTAGGAGTCTCTGAAAATCAGGTTGAAAAAGAGGCTTTGAAGAAACCATTGACAAAAATAGAGAAGGATAGGGTGGTCGTACTGTTCATTTCATTTATATTGGTTATCGTTTTCTGGGGCGCTTTTGAGCAAGCTGGAGGGTTAATGAATATATATGCCTCAGAAAAAACAAATAGGATATTATCTTTTTCATTGCCATTTATCGGCAACGAAGTTCCAGCTTCATGGTTTCAATCACTAAATGCAATGTTTATTATCTTTTTAGGTACCTCGGTTGCGGGGTATTGGGCCAAACGTAAATTGAAGGGGAAATTATCAACAGGACTTTTCAAAATGATAGTGGGGCTGATAATCATGGGAACCGGTTTCTTTTTTATGGCAGCAGCTGCAACCGAATATAATAGCGTAGGTTCTTCGGCTATGTATTGGTTGGTGTTGGCCTATTTGCTCCATACCATCGGTGAATTATGTATCTCACCTGTGGCATTATCTTACATAACTAAATTGGCACCTGTGAAATATGCATCTTTTATGATGGGTATTTATTTTGCAATGACCGGTTTTGGGAATAAACTTGCAGGTCTTTTAGGGGAGTCGGCCTCCCAGTTTGGTGAACTTGCAGTATTTATGGGGATTGCTATATTTTGTATACTATTTGGGTTTTTAGTGATGTTGTTCAGGAAAAAATTGGAATCCTTGACCCACGGGGCAGAGGATAATGAGCATGTGATTATGGATAATGAGCCCTTTGAACTTGCGGATCCAGACATTAATGAATAAGTTTGACCTGTAATCAAGGCAGTCTTTAAATGGCAAGATTTATGAATACCGATATCGAGAATTTATTCAAGGACAAGGTCCTAGGGCATCCAGCGGGCCTGTTCGTTCTCTTTTTCACCGAAATGTGGGAACGTTTTTCGTTCTATGGAATGCGTATTTTACTGGTACTGTTCCTTACAGCTCCCATAGTAAGTGATAATCCCGGATGGGAATGGCCCCGGGAACATGCCTTGGCACTTATAGGCACCTATGCCTCCTTGTTGTACTTGACACCTATTGTTGGGGGTTATATTGCCGATAAGCTTACGGGGTATTATCTTGCCGTAGTGATCGGCTGTATCATTATGACCCTTGGCCATGCCTCAATGGCCTTGGAAACAACCGCAACGTTTTATTCGGGTCTCGCCTTATTGGTTATTGGGACTGGTTTCTTTAAGCCGAACATTACATCCATTATCTCTGAAATGTACAAGGGTAAGGAATCCAAAAAGGATGGGGCCTATACGATCTTCTATATGGGGGTGAATGCAGGCGCTTTCTTTGGAATGATGCTTTGTGGGTATCTGGCAGAGAATGTTGGATGGGCCTGGGGCTTTGGCCTTGCGGGTATATTCATGTTTTTGGGGATGCTCCAGTTTCTGTTGGCAAAAAAGTTGTTCGGTAATGTTGGTTCCAGACCTTCAAAAAAATACGAGGTCGAACTTCCACAGAATATTGATGGGGAAAGCCCCGCTTTGGCAGAGGAAGGAACTGTTGATGGAAAATTGAACCCGTTTACGCTTTTTGATTATATATTGATAGGGTTATCCGCCATAGGAGGGTTGTTATACCTGTTCAATGACCCATTGTCCAAGACCGAGGGGATAAACCTGATTCCTTTCAGTGTGTGGGGGGTCGACGGGTCTTCTGTTGTCGTCTTGACCGCCCTTGTACTGTTTTTGGTACTCTTGGTTTCCCGGGTATCAAGATATATACCTATTGTCCGTGATAGGATTATCGCAGTTGCCATCTTTGGTCTGTTCACCATATTTTTCTTTGCTGCCTTTGAACAGGCTCTAGGGTCTATGACCTTATTCGCAAGGGATTATACAAATCGGGATCTGGTAGGTTCCTCGGCTATGGTCTTCAAGGTCATCGATGCCCTGTTGACAACGGTACCCTTGATCATCATTACCTGGGTACTGTTTCTATTGTTCAAAAAAACATATTCGAGAATAGGGCTGTCCAATATTGTTTTGGGACTGGCCTTTGTAGGGATATGGATCTTGGTCATTTATAGACTGGTCGATAAATTCTCACAAGAGGGGAACCAGATAGATGCTTCTTGGTTCGGGATTTTGAATTCCTTCTTTATTATAACACTGGCACCTTTGTTCTCACGATGGTGGGAAAGTAAGTATAACCCCAGTGCCGCCATGAAATATGGAATGGGACTGATTTTACTCGGATTGGGTTTTGGAATCCTGGCCTATGGTACCATGGGTATTCCACAAGGGGCGAAAACAGCCTCGGTAAGTATGATATTTTTGATCTTGGCTTATCTACTGCATACTATGGGTGAATTATGCCTATCCCCCGTTGGATTATCCTACTTAAGTAAGTTAGTGCCACCAAGGATGATCGGTTTTATGTTCGGTATATGGTATTTGGCCATTGCTATTGGACAAAAAACAGCAGGGACCATGGGAGGTATGATCGATAAGATTTCGGAACAATACTCCCTGAGTATTTTCTTTTTGATGTTCACACTTGTTCCGATCGGGGTCGGGTTTATATCCATCTTATTGAATCCAGTGCTTAAAAAACTGATGCACGGGGTACGTTGACCTTCAACGCTTATTCAAGAAGATCCAACTCAAAACAACCCTGCTCCCCAGTATAGTGAATGGGTAGTTCTCGTTCTGCACAAGTGGCCTTCCATCGTTTTATATAGCTGCGATAATTGCTCCCATCGGCAATTATGGCCTTAGGCTGTAATGTGTCTATTAACCTTTCAAGGTTTATTTTTGGGGATTGGGTCAACAACACATAATCAGGCTGCTTGTCCAATTTGGGGAATACACCCAAACTATCGATTATGAGGAACTTGCTACCGTCCAGGTCAAAGGCATTTATAATAGGTCGGAATTCCAAAGTCGCAATACCTTCCCCTATTTTATAATTGGAAACAATCTTTGTGGACGAAAGACTGTCCGTTGTGTAAGTGGTTAGATGTTTCCCAGATAGATGCATTACAATCGAATTCCTTGTTTGATGGGCCACTAAAAGTCGTTCTTTATGCTGGGTCTGGTATTGTTTGTACGTAGACCAGATCTGTAAGGGGATTATACAAATAAGGGCTGTACATAGTTTTCGGTACGTGTATTTGTGTAGGAGCCGAATCGATGCTATCAGAAAGGCATAGGAGAAAACCAACTGTACCAAGTCAAACGGAATATTTCGGAAAATAAAAGCCTCTTGTTGGGCCACCCAATCGATGATCGTGTTCATTAACCGGATTACGTCACCGTATAGAGCCGTTAATTGGTTCGGTGCCATATCCATGACAACCAAGGCGATTACGATAATCCCCCCGCCCAGTATCAACCCTAGGAAAGGCACGATCAGGATATTGGAAATAAAGAAAAGACCGGGGAATTGATGGAAATAATATAAACTGATCGGTAAGACCCCTAATTGTGCGGCAATACTAACAGAAAGTAATTGCCACACTTTGTTCACCAGCCAATACTTGGGATGCCAGAGTTTCTGTAATAACGGATACATCCATACAATGGCAAATACGGCGGCATAACTCATCTGAAAGCCAACATGGAACAAGAGCATGGGGTCGACCAAGAGAATAAAGAACATGGATAAGGCAAGAATGTTGAACGTATTACTTGGTCTGTTCAAGTAAAGGGCATAGGCCACAAAAGAGAACATGGTCACTGCCCTGATTACCGATGCGGATAAACCTGCCAAAAATGCAAACCCCCATAATAGTACGACAATAACAAATAACTTTAGTTCCTTTCCTTTGCGAAGAAGTTCCAACGGCCGTAGAAGAAATTCCAGGAACAACAGGAGTATTCCGATATGTAGGCCAGAGACGGCCAGTATATGCACTGCCCCCGCATTTTTATAAGCGGTATAGGTGCTTTCGGGTATGTCCCCTCTTTGTCCTAGGAACAGGGCTTGGATAACCCCAAATCCATCCTTCCCGAAATTGGCCTGTTCAAGTTTGGTGCTGATGGTATTCCTCAATGTGGCCACACCTCCTAGAAAAGTCTTTTGGCGATGTTTCAATATGAACGAGTTGTTGGGGGTTACCCTTAATTGGTGGTAGATTCCCTGCTGTGCCATAAAGTTTTTATAATCGAACTGATGTGGGTTCAAGGGTCGGCTTAGTCCCTCTTTTTTTGTAAGGACCATAAGTCCATCATCAATGTTCAGGGGAGTTTGGGTCGGGTCTGGCCGTAAACTTAAGAGGATCTTTCCCGAAACCTTGGTTGAATTCAATTCGAGGACATCGGCAATACATCGTTCTGAAACAGAGGAAGGGGGGAGTACCTTGGTAATCTTTAATTTCCATTCATCTTGGTTGCTGTCCTGGACATTTGAATAATGGTGATTCCCGTTTATAGGTTGGGCAATACCAACGATGAATGCCCCAAGACATATGGTCGTTAATGCTGTAAATATGCCAAAGACCTGCTTTTTCCCGGTTTTTTTATTGAATAACAGAAACCCAAGGGCCGTAAGGGATAAAATGGAGAAGGTTAAGGGGGTTGAAACCCCGAAATCCAGAAAGTAACCGGTCACAATCCCTAACACCAAGAAGAGCGTCAGTTTTACAGGGATGAATTCCAGTAGTTTCATTTATAGGACCCTTGTTGCCTTTACAAAAGCATAGTTCCAATAACCTTCCCGCAGTGAGGAAACAATGACTCCCCGGGAGGTGGAGGCATGTATGAATTTGATATCATCATTGTCAACGGCAACAACCAGGCCTACATGGTTTATTTTCTTGCCTTTTCGAGAGGTCTTAAAGAATAGTAGGTCTCCTTTTTCAACTTGGTTTATACGTATTCGTCTTCCTTGGTTGGCCATGGCCGAGGAAACCCGGGGAAGGGCTACATGATTCTTCCTGAAGGCAACATAAAGAAGTCCAGAACAATCCACACCTTCTTTTGTGGTGCCTCCGTATTTATAACGTACCCCTGAAAAAGTAAGGGCCGTATTGATGATCTTGTCGACCTTGGATTCGGATAAATGGTTCCCCGTGCTTTTGACCGGTTTCCCATCCACATCGACCGAGGTGTCTTTAGTGGAGGCCTCAACGGTGATCTTGCGCTCTTTTGCATAAGTGGTCTTTTTTTTGGCGATACAACTGCCTAAAAAAAGAAGGAGCACGATAAAGGGGTATGATTTCTTCATTGAAGGTAGGCAAATGGTCTATGAAGCCCAAATTTAAGCATTTTCTACAATTAGCTTGGCCACTCTACTGCTTGCCCCCCTTCCCCCTAGTTTTTGTTCCAGTTGGCCATAGGCCTTTAGTTGGTCTTCACGGCTCTTGCCTTGTAGTATTTTGGCAAGTTCGTTTTTCAGGTTCTTTGTACTTAGTCCATCTTGGATCAGTTCCTTGACGATTTCCTTGTCCATGATCAGGTTCACCAAGGAAATATATTCCAGGGTTATAATGCGTTTTGCGATTTGATAGGATATCCAATTGGCCTTATAGCAAACCACCTGTGGCACCTTGAACAGTGCGGTCTCCAAGGTTGCGGTGCCACTCGTGACCAATGCGGCATGGGATACACTTAAAAGGGCATAGGTCTTATTGGAGACAAAACCGACGTTCTTGTTTTTTAAGAAAGGGGTGTAAAATTCATTGTCCAGACTAGGGGCCCCTGCAATAACAAAGTAGTAATCGGGAAAATCAGCCGTTACCGAAAGCATGGTCATGAGCATTTTCTTGACCTCTTGCCTGCGGCTTCCCGGTAGCAGTGCGATGATGGGTTTGCCGTTGTCGAGCTTATTCTCCTTCCTAAATGTCTTTTCGTTTATGTCACTTCGGTTTTCGATGGCGTCGATTAAGGGGTGGCCGACAAAATGGACGGGGAAACCATGCTTTTTTTCGTAGAAATCCTTTTCGAAAGGAAGAATAACGAACATGGTATCGATATTCTTCTTTATTTTATCGATTCGTCCTTCCCTGGAAGCCCAAATTTGGGGGGATATGTAATAATTGGTAGCGAAACCCTGCTGTTTTGCCCATTCGGCTATTCGAAGGTTGAAACCGGAATAATCGATAAAAATGATGGTGTCGGGGTCAAATGAAGTGATGTCGTTTTTACAGAATTTGATATTGGCAAAGATTGCCCCCAGGTTCATAATGACTTCGATGAAACCCATAAAGGCCATTTCCTTATAGTGCCTTGCCAAGGAGCCCCCCGCTGCCTGCATAAGATCGCCACCCCAACATCTGATTTGGGCATCGGTATCCTTCTGTTTCAATGCTTTGATCAAATTGGATCCATGAAGGTCTCCGGATGCCTCCCCTGCGATGATATAGTATTTCATTTTAAAATACTTTGTAATAAAGAATGACTAATGCAGTAAGCAATGTGGCAATTAAAACCCCCTTGGCACGTTGGTCCCTTCGTATTTTCAAGAACCCGAAAAAGGCTATTAGGTTCAAGATCGCACCAAGCGCCAACAGGCTGCCAACATATCCCTGTTGAATGGCCGTATCAAAGGTTTCGGTAATCCCAAAATCTGAAAACAACAGGATATAGGCCAACGTACCTATGGTATTTGCGATAAGGCCTGTTATAAAGCCGATGATAATTTCCTTTTTAGTGTTCATAGGTCGAATTTCAAGTATAGATTCAATATTTGTCCAAATATTCTTTCAAAATTACGGGTATACCAAAATACAAAATACCTTTTATTCCAAACATGCATCCTATACAAAACGATTATAGGTCCCAACCATTCAGTTCCTGTATGGTATGGTGTGCCGTAAGGTCGAATTTGGTAGGTACAACGGATACATAGCCATTTGTCAAGGCCCATTCGTCAGTATCCTCACCCTTGTCCAAAAGTTCAAATTCACCTGTAAGCCAATAATACTCCTTACCTCTTGGATTTGTTCGTTTGTCGAATTTTTCTTTCCAGTTTGCCCTGGCCTGTCTGCATATTCTTATTCCTTTTGGTAGTCCATGGTCTGTTTTTGGTATGTTCACATTAAGGACCACACCTTTGGGCATCTTGTTCCTAAGTGCCTCGTTGGCGATATTTATGATGATGTCCTTTGCAAATTCAAAATCAGCGTCCCAGGAATAGTCACATAGGGAAAAGCCTATTGCGGGGACTCCCTCGATACCGGCTTCGATCGCAGCACTCATGGTGCCTGAGTAAATAACATTGATCGAGGCATTCGATCCATGGTTTATACCACTAATGCATATGTCGGGTTTACGGTCCAGGATTTCCTGAAGGGCCAGTTTTACACAATCGGCAGGGGTGCCACTACAGTTGTATTCAGCCAGTGCACCATCGGTCCGGTCTATATCGACTTTTGATGAGTACAGGGTGTTGTCTATGGTAATGGCATGGCCCATACCGGATTGCGGACTATCCGGGGCCACTACAACGACCTCACCGATTTTAGACATGAAACGGATCAAGGCCCGAAGTCCTGGAGCGGTGATGCCATCGTCATTGGTCACTAGGATAAGGGGTTTTTCCATATTGTATACTTTATTAGGTAAAAGTACGTTTAAAAAAATAGAAGTTCCCAAATGGTGTTTAACAAAAAATTAATGTCACGGACTTAAGTGCTGGCACGGTTTTTTCATTATATTGGGGAATCCAAATTGGCCCGTTAGTGGTTGGTGTCGGATCTTGGATTCAGTAAGAAGATAAGGTTATTGATAAATGACAAATAATATTTTATGAAAAGGAACTTAGCTTATGCCTTAACTGTGATGTTGGTCGCGGTCGCATCTTGTAGTTTCACCAATAAATCCTATGAGTATGGGGAGGGGGGCGATAAAGATGAATTATTGTTGGATCTTATTACCTACGTTTTGGAAAGAGGGCACTACGAACCCAAACAGATCAATGATGGTTTTTCAGTGAGTGTTTTTGAAGATTTCATCGATGTCCTTGACCCTACGAAAAGATATTTCATGGAGAGCGATATCATGGAGTTTGAAAAATATAAATTCCAGATCGATGATCAAATCAACAATGTGGATATCACTTTCTTCAATGTGGTTTACGACCGGCTCATGGAACGTATGGACGATGCCAAACAAATCTATAAGGAAGTATTGGATGCTCCTTTTGATTATTCCATTGAGGAAAGCATAAATATAAAATATGAAGACGAACCTTTTGTTACTTCAAGGGAGGAACTTAAGGAGCGTTGGAGAAAGCAACTGAAGTATGCGACCTTGGATACATATGACGCAAAACTGACCCAATCTAAAACCAGTCTTGAAACAGCGGAAGTGGACACGGATAATCAGGTTTGGACCGACAAGGCGGACCTGGCCGATAATAGTATACCATTGACTCCTATAGAGGCTGAAAAAGAGGCACGGGAGACCACAAGGAAAACCTTGGATGATTTTTTTGGTTTTATCGATGACTTGGAACGAGAGGATTGGTTTGTGCAATATATCAATACCATTGTTGATGAGTTTGATCCCCATACCTATTATTTTGCACCTAAGGATAAAGAAAGGTTTGATGTTAGTATGTCAGGTAAATTCGAGGGCATAGGCGCACGGTTACAAAAGAAATCCGAAGGGGCCAGGATTGTAGAGGTTATTTCTGGAGGACCGGTTTGGAGAGACCAACGTCTGGAAGTCGGTGATGAGATCATCAGGGTTGGTCAAGATGGTGGTGACCCTGTGGATATTACGGGTATGCGATTGGATGATGCCATTAAATTGATCAAGGGACCAAAAGGTACCGTAGTTGATTTGACAGTAAGGAAGGTCGATGGTTCCATAGAGGTTATTTCCTTGACGAGGGACGTGGTTGAGTTGGAGGAATCCTATGCCAAATCGGCCAGCATTATAAAAGGGAGCCAGAAATTCGGCCTTATCGATCTTCCGAAGTTTTATGTCGATTTCAATGATTATTCGGAACGGAATGCTGCGACCGATGTGGCCAAGGAGGTTGATCGTTTAAAGGAGGAAGGTATTGAGGGATTGATACTTGATTTACGGGATAATGGAGGTGGCTCATTGAAGACGGTGGTTGAAATAGCCGGATTGTTCATCAAGGATGGTCCGATTGTACAAGTGCGATCCAATGGAAAAGACAAGGATGTCCATAATGATAAGGATGAGCGCATTCAGTGGAATGGGCCTTTGGTAATCCTGGTCAATGAGTTGTCCGCCTCAGCTTCAGAAATCTTGGCAGCTGCAATGCAAGATTATAAACGGGCCATAATTATTGGAAGCAAGCAGACCTTCGGTAAGGGAACGGTACAAAATGTAATTCCTTTGGAAAATATTGTACGGAGCAATGAACATGGTGATTTAGGGGCTATAAAATTGACGACACAGAAATTTTATAGGATCAATGGCGGCTCTACCCAGTTAGAAGGGGTGAAGAGTGATATCGTGGTACCGGACAAGTATAGTTATATAGATCTAGGGGAAAGAGACCAGTCAAATCCATTAAAATGGGATAAGATCACCCCAGCAGAGTACAAGGTCTGGAATGGATATATAGATTATGAGCAGACCATAGCAAACAGTAAAAAACGGATGGCAGCAAACCCTCAGATAAGATTGATCGAGGAAAATGCAAAATGGATCAAAGACCAACAGGATGAAAGCCTTGTTTCCCTGAACTATGATGTCTATAAGGAAGAAGAGGTTAAAGACAAGGAAAAATCCGATCATTTTAAGTCATTGACCGAGTATGATTCCAAATTGACTTTTGAGTCTTTGGAATATGAGGAGGAATTGTTTGCCAAAGATGCGGACTTAAGGGAGAAAAGAGATCGTTGGCATAAGAATTTAGCCAAGGATGTTTATATAGAAGAGGCTTTGAATGTGTTGCAGGACCTTAAGATGAATAACCTTAAACATACCAAATTGGCAAGTGTAAAGAGTTAGAGAACCAGTTCTACAATTTTATATGCTCTGACTGTTATTGTCAGGGTTTTTTGTTTTGGTATGGATTGGTAAAGCCCTGTTTTTTCTTCTAGATAGGTTGATGGACCGATTCTCCCATAATTTACTTCTCTTATAAGAATACTATGTACTTGGGAATTACACATATAGCTTGGATTATCCATACCCTGCTTTTGCCCAGGGGGAAAAAAGGTAGGGTCAAGACGGGATTCAATACCAAGATCCAAGAAGCCATACATTTATCTGTTGTGGGATAAGGTGATGTTACAGGTCAGTTGTTTTATCCGGTGTTTGGTCAGTACCCAATGCCTTTCCCGCCCCAAAGCCCAAAAAAGAATATGCCCCACTTTACAAAAAGCGGGGCATGCCATATGTGATTTATGTGCTATATGGAATGGGTACGCACAAGTATTTATTTCCTTTCAAATAAGGCCTCCATCTCTTCCAATGTCTTTCCTTTGGTTTCAGGGATGTATTTATAGACGAATACAATAATGATTACGATAAAGGCTGAAAACAGGAAGTAGGGCAGGGCGTTGTTCCATGTACCTCCGTTCATGATCAGGTCATTGGACTTGCTTTCGACCACCATAGGGAATGTCTGTGATACAAAATAGTTGGACAGCCACTGTACGGCCACGGCTAATGCCATAGCTGTACTCCGTATCTTATTGGGGAATATTTCCGATAATAATACCCAAACAATGGGGCCCATTGACATGGCGAATGAAGCTATGAAAATCAGTACTCCAATTAAACATACAATACCTTCAGAAGAGGAAATGGTTGGTAGTCCGGCTGAATTCACGCTGGCATAATCACTGAAATAAAGGGTGAATCCCATTAATAAAAATCCGATAAGCATACCAAAACCTCCAATGATCAGTAATGGTTTCCGACCTAATTTATCAACGGTGAACATTGCCACAAAAGTAAAGAGGAGGTTTACAGTGGCCAATAAGATCTGTTGTAGAAGAACATCATCCTGTCCAAAACCAAGGGCTTGCTCAAATATATCGGCTCCATAATAAAGTACTGCATTTATTCCTGTAAATTGCTGCAAGGCGGATAATACTGTTCCTATAATTACAATAGGGAGCATGGTTTTGTTGAAGATAGAAGCCTTCTTTTTGGTACTTTCCGCTTTTATGGAGTCTTTGATTTCCTTGATTTCCTTGGAGGCGATTTCCTCACCGTGGATTCTGGTCAATATATTTTCGGCCTCTTCCTCCCTTCCCTTGATCATTAGCCAACGCGGACTTTTGGGCACAAAGAACAATAGTACCAAAAAGATACCGGCAGGCACTAATTCGGACCAGAACATATCACGCCATCCATAGGCGATATTCTCACTTTCGCTTAATTTGGCCCCAATAAAATAAGTGACCAGGAATACCACGAAAAAACCGATGACCACTGCTAGCTGGTAGAAGGTAACCAGGATACCCCTATTCTTTGCAGGGGCGATCTCAGCGATGTACATGGGGGCGTTCATAGAGGCGATACCAATAGCAATACCCCCTATAAGCCTGAAAATGACCAATAAGGTGGTCGATTCTGGAAGCATGCTGGGTAATCCGGACCCCCACGCTGAAACAGTGAATAATATGGCGGCAATAATCAATGATTTTTTTCGGCCGATAGCCCTGCTTATAAGGCCCGCTGAAGCCGCACCGGCCAAGGCCCCTAAAAGGGCACTGCTGACAATAAATCCTTTCAATGCCCCGGTTAGCTCAAAATATTTTGAAAAATAGAACTGTGTGCCATTGATAACCCCGGTGTCATAACCAAATAACAACCCTCCCAAGGTTATAACAATGGTTATAAAATAGATGTTGATCTTAGTGGTCGATGTTTTGCCCATGGTTGTTTTGGTTTTAATTGGTTTGATCTTTCATTGGTTGCTATGCCGTAGCGTCACGATTGGCAGCATATTCGAAGAAAATCCACGATATTATTTGCCAAATAATGATTTTACTGCACAGGTCCAAGAGGTTTAAAGTGATATAAGACTTTGAAAATAGAATACCAAATATAGTTTTTTGTTCTGAAAAAAACCTCTGTATTCTTTTAAAATTTAAGATCAAGATACAGTATCCTGTATTTGGGAGAGACAATCCCGATTACTTTAGGAAAATATATAGAATCTTGGGAAATCGGGTTGTTGGTCTGTAATCGAACCGTACCCTTCATGATATTTGGATATGGCATAGATTCAGCTATGGGTTTGCCCCATCGATGTTTTTTTTACCGCCCATTGTAGGATATTGGGTCTTGGAAAATTCTTAATCGTTATTTCCCGTGCGTTTCCCAGCTTCCCTGGGTTCTAAAATAAGCGATTCGGAGTTGATACAATACCTCAGGCCACCCGGCCCTGGCCCGTCAGGGAAAACATGGCCTAAATGGGCATCACATGTATTGCACATTACCTCGACCCGTACCATTCCAAAAGCGGTATCTTTCTTATACTGTATTGCATTTTCCTTAATGGGTTGCGTGAAACTGGGCCAGCCTGTTCCCGATTCGAATTTTATGGTAGAATCGAATAGGGGGGACCCACAACAAACACAATTGTATCGACCTGCTTCGTGGGCAGTACAGAGGACACCCGAATGTGGGGCTTCTGTACCTTTTTTACGAGTGATGTTGAATTGGTCGGGACTAAGGGCCTCCTGCCATTCCGTATCGGTTTTTTCCACTCTCCGGTCTGGTTTGGGATTTCCTTTTACACTAAAATTGATTATATCCTTCCAGCTGAGCATAATTCATTTCCCTTTTTTTAATGGTTTTAATCTATTTCCTATTGCAAATTAACGATTGGATATAACTTAGGGAAGCTTTGCCGTTGGTCTTTTTTTACCATGGGCACACTTGTACGATTTAAAGTTGGGGTTATGTTAAATTGATTTAAATTTGCCAAGTGGGCCGATCCTTGAATAATAGACAGCTTTATACGATCTTATTAACACTATGTGTTATTGGTTTTTGGTTGTTCGATAATTTTTATACTCCAGCTACATATTCGTCCTCTTCCGATGACGGATCAGAAACAGGGATACCCTCCTATCTCCTGCCAAGTTCATCAACGGGTGATATTGTAGTCCATGATCATTTCATGTTGTCTTATAACGAGCCCTTTGAGCAGGCCGAGTGGGTTGCCTATATGCTCAAAAGAAGCCATTTGACCTATGACGATAGAAAACGTCCTTATTTTATGGAAGATCCCAAGGTAAAGACGAAATCTGCCGATTGGCGTAATTATAAAAGGTCGGGTTATGACAGGGGGCATTTGTGTCCTGCCGGTGACCGGCGTTTTTCCGAATATGCCTACAATGAAACTTTTTACACCAGTAATATAAGTCCACAGGACAGGGACTTTAATTCGGGGGTTTGGAATGAGTTGGAAATGCAGGTAAGGCGTTGGGCAAAACGCTATGGTGATCTTTTTGTGGTCACCGGGGGCGTTCTTGAGGATGGTCTTGACGAGATTGGGGAAGAGGATGTTGATGTACCTGATTATTACTATAAGATCATAGCCCGGGGTAATATAAAGAACCTTAAAGTAATCGCTTTTTTGATGCCTAACCATAAAAGTTCTGAACCAATACGGCATTTTGTTGTTCCTGTAGATCGTATTGAAAAACTCACAGGTATTGATTTTTTTGAAAAACTACCCGACACCAAAGAAAGAGATCTGGAAGGAAGGTCAACTTTGTCAGGATGGGAATTTTGACCTCCTTATTGCAACCTGTTCGAGTCCAATTTTAGGAGGATAAACAACAGGATGGTAAAAAAGAGCAGGCCAGAGCCTCCGTAACTAAAAAACGGCAGGGGTATTCCGATGGTGGGCAAAACACCTATCACCATTCCGATATTGATGAAATAATGGATGAACAATATGGAAATGACACCGTAACCGTACATTCGGACAAATGGATTTTTTTGTCTTTCCGCCAAATACACCAATCGTAAAAACAGGACAGTGAACAAAAGTATCACCGTTGTGGTGCCAATGAACCCCCATTCCTCACCTACTGTGCTGAAAATATAATCGGTATGTTGCTCAGGTACAAAATCACCTTTGGTCCGGGTACCTTCCAGGAATCCTTTCCCCCAAACACCCCCTGATTCTATGGCTTTTTCAGATTGGTAAGTATTGTATCCTATGGTCTTTCGTATATGTTCGAGTTTTTTCGGGTCTTTTTCCAGACGGAGCCAAAGTCCGAAACGATCCCTGTGCCGTTGCTCAAAAACATTGTTGAAAACAAAATCAACGGAGAGTGAGAATAGGATGGTTACAGCGAAAATCAGTGTCAATGGAAAGACCGGGACTTTAAATGTTTTCTTTTTAAGTAAAAAGAAAAGGACGATGACCAAACCTAAAAAAACCGCGATCCATATAGTGCCGAACATCAATGTGGTAATGAAGACCAATATGGCCAGTAGCCCTATGACCAGGTAATAAAGGGGTAGGCCCTCTCTGAAAATAACGAACATCAGTGCGAAAAAGACCAATGCACTGCCAGGGTCGGGTTGGGGAATGATCAATAATGCCGGTAATAAAATAATGCCTACAGCAAACATTTGGTCCTTTTTTCTTTTGATATCGGTCTGAATATCACTCAAGTACTTAGCTAGGGCCAAGGCTGTTGCTACTTTGGCAATCTCTGAGGGCTGTAAATTGAAAAAACCTAGATTGTACCATGAGGTGGCACCAGCTATAGTCTTGCCGAAAACGAACAGTCCTAGTAGCAATACCATGGCAATTACATAGAATAGACTGGAGAACCGTTCGAAGAAATTCGCCTCAAGTGCCAAAATGACAATTATGGCCAAGACACTGACCCCGGCGAAGAATAATTGTTTTCCGTGTAGGGAAGCGAGATTAAAAATGGAAGGATCGGCATCTGTAAAGGTACTCGAATAGATGTTGACCCAACCTATTGCCACTAAGGAGACATAAATGATGATGGAAACCCAATCCAGACGTTTTAGGATACTTTTACCAGACATATTCGTTTATCTTAAACTCCTCGCCACTGTAAGGTTTTGCGTATTCATGCTCTAAGGTTTTCTCCAGCATTCTTTTTTCCAGATCCTTTCGGGTAATCCTTCCCTTAATGTATTTTTCGATCATCAGCGATGCGATATGCCCTGCGTAACGTGAACCGAAATACCCATTTTCAATATACACGGATATCGCTATTTTTGGATTGTTTACGGGTGCGAAGGCAATAAAGAGGGAATGGTCTGTCAATTGGGTCTTGACTCCGTTGATGATCGTGAAGTTCTCGACCGTCCCTGTCTTGCCCGCAATCTCTATATCAGGTACCTGTACCCATCTTGCAGTGCCCTTGTGGTACACATCGGCCATACCTTGGATCACAGGTTCAAAATGTTTTCGGTCAATGGTAGTGAGCTTCATTTCCGTGAATTTGGGTATTGTAATATCCTTGCCATTGACCTTTTTTAGGATATGGGGCGTAAAATAATGGCCTCTATTCGCTATGGCAGCTGTCATATTGGCCAATTGGATGGGTGTTATCGCGATTTCCCCCTGGCCAATGGAATTCGATATAATATAGGAGGGCCCCCATCGATTATCCCCATACCATTTGTCGTAGTATTCCTTTGAAGGGATACGCCCAGGCCTGCCTGTATGTAAATCCGACCCCAAGTAACTGCCCAGGCCGAAACTGCGCATGTGTTTTTCCCAAGCATCCATGGCCTCGTCGGTAGTATCGAATTTGTCGAATATTTTCCTGAACGTACCTGCAAAATAAGCATTACAGGATTTGTAGATACCCACATGCAAATTGCGAAGCCCTCCGCCACAGTGGCATCCACGTTTTGTCTTACCTACATAAAAACCATGATGGCACACTATTTTCGTGTCCGGTGTTATGGCACCTTCTTGTAGTGCGACCAATGCGTTTAGAATCTTGAATGGGGAGCCGGGCGAAGGTTCCGCTAATAGGGAGCGGTCCCAAGTGGGGTTCGCTATGGAATCGTTATAGAGTTTTGTGTAGTTTTTAGATCGTTTTCTTCCTACTAAAAGTGAAGGGTCGTAGGTGGGGCCAGAGATCATGGATAATATCTCACCTGAGGAAGGTTCTATGGCAACGATACCACCACGCTTGCCATGCATGAGCAGTTCACCATATTCCTGAAGATCTTTGTCTATGGTGATACTGATTTCCTTTCCTTGTTCAGGGGGGGTGTCCAAGGCACCTCCCTTATATGGCCCAATATCCCTGTTGAACCGGTCTTTTTGAATGTATTGTACGCCTTTTTTCCCTCTTAAGGTGTCTTCGTAGGTCTTCTCTACCCCGGTCCTACCTTTCAATTCCCCTTGGACATAATAGGGGTTTTCGGCCAGATCCCGCTCATTCACCTCACTAATATAGCCCAATACGTTGGCGGCACTTTTTGTGTCGTAATAGCGTAATGACCTTTTTTGGATATAGAAGCCTTCAAAATGGCGCATTTTCTCTTGAAGTTTGGCGTAATCCTCTTTTGATAGTTGGGGGACCAATACCGATGGCAGTCTAGGGGAATAGTTCCTTGCCTTTTTAAGTTTTTTGATGAAGGTATCCTTGTCCAGGCCGATAAGGTCACAGAACATCAAGGTGTCCAAGGGCCTAACCTCCCTGGGAATGACCATTACATCGTAGGCAGGGTCATTGCCTACCAATAATTTGCCGTTACGGTCATAAATATAACCTCTTTCGGGATAGTCGTAAATAGCCTTAATGGCAGGGTCTTCCAAAACCTGGTCTGGGGAGAAACTGAATATCTGTAGATAAGACAACCTACCTATAAAAACGATCCCAATGATCAGGATAATAGATGATAGAAGAACCTTCTTCATTGAAGATGATTTTTAAACTTTGGGAAACCAATCCTTGATTTATATTTGACGAACATTTGAATAATACCTTATTCCTTTCTTGTGCTGAATAAAGTACTGAACAATAAACACAAAATTAACGAGGCGATGCCATTGGACAATACTTTTTTTGCGATTAACAACAAATGTGTGGTGTTGAAAATCTCTAGTGAGAAGTAAATCGAATGGTGTGCCAATATTAATAACGCTAAAAAGGTAAATTGTTGTGCCTTGGTAGTGTTACTTAATTTGAAACTTTGAAAATCATAATTTATACCGAACACAAATCGCATTATGGCTGGTCGTAAATAGGCAATGGTGGTAGTTGCCGCTGCATGTATGGCCATTGTATCCGAAAAGAAATCGACTGAAAGCCCCAAGATAAAGCTTAGGCAGATAAAAGCGACCCTGTTCTCCTTTATGGGATACCAATATAGGAACATGATATAGACTATGGGGTTGATATACCCGAAAAAGTTGAGACTGTTGAAAATCAACACCTGTACTAGGACAAGTAATATGAAGCGTATGATATTTAAGAAAACACCTCTATTCATTGTTTGTGGTTTCTTCCAGGTCTAGGATTTCCTTTCGGTCTAAATTATTGATGATATATATATTTTTGATATTGGCCATGTCATTGAAGAGGTCTATATCTATCCTGTAAAAGCTCTTTGAAGTGTCAAGGTCGAATTTTTTAATGGTACCAATAGGGATGTTTTCAGGGAAAATACTGCTCATGGCCCCTGTAACAATCGTATCCCCGATATTCAAGGGCACCAAACGTGGGATGTCTATCAATTGAACAGTGTTGTAGGCTTTGGTGTCCCATATCAAAGAACCGAAATAGTCGGTATTCTTTATTTTGGCATTGATATTCGATTTTGTGTTGAGTATACTTTGGACAGTAGCGAATTTATTGGAAGTGTTCTCCACAATCCCAAGGATGCCCAGATCGGTTATGACCCCCATGTCCTGAACAATACTGTCATGTTCCCCCCGATTTATGGTAATATAGTTTCTGGGATTGGCATAACTATTCTTGATTACCTGTCCAGATATTACCGTATACCTTGGATTGGTGTCTATCTTTACATTTGGGGATATGGTCGTATTGAAAAGCTTATTACGTAATCTTTCGTTTTCCTTAAGTAGGCGTTCGTTTTCATCATCCAGGTCGAAATAGTTGTTGAGACCATGGGAAAAGGCATATATGTTCCCGGTTATCCAGCTAGAGGAATTAAAGAAGCTTGATTGGTGGTATGAATGTGATTGAACCGTAAAGGCCATGGAAATGATCATCAATAAGATATAAAGAAGAGAATTCTTATATCGAATAATAAAGTTGATGATCTGCCGCATTCACTTTTGTTGATTTAGCCTTTCGGTCGAAAACCTTGATGATTTGTCAAATGGTATATCTATTATTTGATTAGGATGCTCTTGTACCTTTCCAGGTTTTTCAATGCTATTCCCGTACCCCGAACAACGGCACGCAATGGGTCTTCGGCAATATAGACAGGGAGGTCTGTTTTTTGCGAGAGTCTCCGGTCCAACCCTCGCAGCATAGATCCCCCCCCTGCAAGGTAAATACCTGTATTGTATATGTCCGCAGCCAATTCCGGGGGTGTTTGCGATAATGTTTCCATTACCGCATCCTCGACCCTTAGGATCGATTTGTCCAATGCTTTGGCGATTTCCCTGTAGGATATTTGAACCTGCTTTGGTTTTCCGGTAAGAAGGTCACGCCCCTGTACTGATTTTTCATCGGGTGGGGTCTGCAAATCCTCGGTAGCCGAGCCTATTTCTATTTTAATTGCTTCCGCAGTACTTTCCCCAACATAAAGGTTATGTTGTGTACGCATGTAATATATGATATCATTGGTGAATACATCACCCGCAATCTTCACGGATTTGTCACAAACAATACCGCCTAGGGCGATTACTGCGATTTCGGTGGTACCCCCACCTATATCGACGATCATATTCCCTTTGGGCTGCATAATGTCCAGACCGATGCCTATGGCCGCAGCCATTGGTTCATGTATTAGATAGACCTCTTTGCCATTCACACGTTCTGCAGACTCCTTTACCGCCCGCATTTCAACTTCTGTGATGCCAGAGGGAATACATATGACCAATCTAAGTGCAGGGGGGAACCATTTTTTCTTTAATGCGGGTATGTTCTTTATGAACATCATCAGCATCTTTTCAGAGGCGTCAAAATCCGCAATGACACCATCCTTCAATGGCCTAATGGTCTTTATGTTCTCGTGTGTTTTTCCCTGCATTAAGTTGGCTTCTTTGCCAACGGCGATAATCTTCCCGGAAATACGGTCCCTGGCGACGATTGATGGACTGTCCACAACGACCTTGTCCGCATGGATTATAAGGGTGTTTGCCGTACCTAGGTCAATGGCAATTTCCTCGGTTAAGAAATCAAAAAATCCCATTTTAAGTTATTTGGTTTCGGTTAAAAGGTGTATTTCATCGACAAAAGTAATGAAATTAATGCTTAAAATGACGTGTACCTGTCATAACCATCGCAATATTATTTTCATTACAATAATCGATACTCAATTGGTCCTTTATAGAACCTCCTGGCTGTATAACGCTTGTAATGCCACTTTTATGCGCAATTTCGACACAATCAGGGAAAGGGAAAAAGGCATCACTCGCCATAACAGCTCCGTTTAGATCGAAATTGAACGATTTTGCTTTGTGTATTGCTTGGTTTAAGGCGTCTACACGGGATGTTTGACCTGTTCCACTGGCGCAGAGTTGTTTGTTCTTGGCGAGTACAATAGTATTCGATTTCGTGTGTTTGCATAATTTCGAAGCGAAAATAAGGTCTTCGGTCTCATGGTCTGTTGGTGCTTTTGTGGTTACTTCACGTAAATCTGCCTTGGTATCCGTTTTGTGGTCTTTTTCTTGGAGCAACACGCCGTTCAAGCATGTTCTTACGAGCGTGTCTGGCATTTCGACCTCATTCTGGATCAGGATGATCCTATTTTTCCTCCCTTTCAATATTTCAAGGGCATCATCGGCATAACTTGGGGCTATTACCACTTCGCAGAATAGTTTGTGTATTTCCCCGGCAGTTGCCTTGTCGATTTCCTTATTGCTGATGAGAACCCCGCCAAAAGCAGAAACAGGGTCACCTGCCAAGGCATCTACATAGGCTTGGTGTAGGGTTTTCCTCATGGCCAGACCACATGCGTTATTGTGTTTTAAGATAGCGAAAGTAGGATCGTCATCCTTAAATTCGTTCATTAGGTTTACAGCTGCATCAACATCCAATAGGTTGTTGTAAGATAGCTCTTTGCCGTGTAGTTTGTCGAACATGGCATCGAAATCACCGAAGAAAAACCCTTTTTGGTGTGGGTTTTCGCCATATCGTAAGGCCTTTCCCTTGGTTTCACTTATTTTTAAGGCGTTCTCTTTATGGTCGGCATTGAAATAGTTGAAGATAGCGGAATCATAGTGTGAGGAAACGTTGAAGGATTTTGTGGCAAAACGCCTGCGGTCTTCAAGGGAGGTCGACCCATTCCCTTTTGTTATCAACTCCAATACTTCCGCGTAATCTTCCATCGAGGAAACACAAAGTACATCCTTGTAGTTCTTTGCCGCCGCACGAATCAGGGAAATACCCCCTATATCTATTTTTTCTATGATATCCTGTTCGGAAGCACCACTTGCCACGGTTTTTTCAAAAGGATAAAGGTCAACGATGACAATGTCCAATTGTGGGATTTCAAATTCCTTCAATTGGGCAAGGTCGCCCTCATTGTCCTGTCTGTTTAAGATTCCGCCAAAAACTTTTGGGTGAAGGGTTTTCACCCTGCCCCCAAGAATGGAAGGGTAGCTGGTCACCTCTTCGACGGACACAGCATCTATGCCTAGGTCCTTTATGAATTTTTCGGTGCCACCGGTAGAATAGATGGTAATCCCAAGTTCATTGAATTTTTTCACGATAGGTTCCAGTCCGTCTTTGTGAAAAACGGAAATCAAGGCTGAAGCTGCTTTTTTAGTGTTCATTTTATGTTACTGTGGTTAGGTTTCGAAGACACGCAAAAGTAATTTTTTTGGAACGAAAAAATACCACAGGTTATCAACAAAAGCACGAAAGTTTTAACCAAAACCATGTCGCAGGGCATGGCAAACCGATGTTTTTTTGGAAAAAAAACATCCTTTTAGGGTAAGTGCCCATAGGGATTGTACCTAAAACAGGACCGCCCATTATGGTTTTCGGCCCATAATGATGCCCTTCCCAATAAGGTTCCGGTTTTAAAGGATCTTGGCAATTTCCGCATTAATATATTCCAGTAAAACCTCATCTTCCTTGGTAAACGGATCGCTCGTGTTCGAATCAATATCTATCTGGCCTATGTTTTCGCCATTTACAAAGATTGGGACAACGATTTCCGCTTTTACGGTAATGCTACAGGCAATATAATTATCCTGTGCCTTAACATCGGGAACCACAAGGTTTTGATCGCTTATGGCTACTTGCCCACATATTCCCTTGCCGAAAGGTATTATGGTATGGTCGGTGGGTGCACCTGCATAGGGCCCAAGCTTCAGTTCTTCCCTATCCCCGTTTTTAAAATAGAATCCGACCCAGTCATAATGGGGGATGTTTTCTTTTAAAAAATGGCAGATTGCCTGTAAACGCTCCTCCGTGGTAGCATTAGGGTCGGAAAGTAGGATATTTATCTTTGGTCGTAGTTCTTTGAACATATCGAAATTTTTGGCCAATATATTGAATTGTATGGTTCTTCCTGTAGGACACCCCAACCGTTTTAATCGTAGGGCGATGGCCAAAAGGGGTTTGATTCCCCCCGGGGCTTGCCTCGAAATGGAAAAAGTTCCTTCGAAAGTACATCCAGTACCCTTGGGTCGGGGTTGTTGATTTTAAAAAAAACGTTAATTAACCAAACGGCAAGTTGTGTTGTTTCAATAATCCGTAGTTTTATGGCGTGAAAGCTATCGCATTTAAAATAATGGCAGTGTCAATGGCCCTCTTGCTGTTGGCCTCTACAACCTCTTGGAAAGTGGAAAAGCACTTTTGTATGGGGCGTTTGGTCGATATGGCTTTTTTTGTCGATGCCCAAGATTGTGGAATGGATATGGTTTCAGGGCCCACATCAGGAGCTACTATAGATAGAAAGTCCTGTTGTGAAGACCAGGTGACCGTCATAGGGGGTCAGAATGATGTTAGGCCTTCTTTCGCTGATATCGATGTAGAACGGCAACTGTTCTTGGTTGCCTATATGGATATTTGTACTGGCCTATTTGAACCTATATGGGTTCATACTGTCCTACATGAACGATATGTGCCGCCCAAAATTGTCGAGAATATCCAATTACTCGACAACGTCTTCTTGATTTGATTCGTTTTCAGGTTTTTCCTTATCATTTTTTTAGGGTGTTTCCGGTTTTTATTGACCGGTACGTTCCTGTTATTTCCAATAAGCCAGAATCATAAGATGAAGACAGTTCTATATATTAAAAACATGGTCTGCGACCGTTGTAAGATTGTTGTTTCCCAGTCGTTGGGGGAAATGGGCCTTACCTGTGCCAATGTTGAACTCGGTACTGTTACCATAGTATCCGACACTGTTCCGGACTATGGGCAGGTACGGCGGGTATTGGAAAGCAAGGGTTTTGAGCTTATTGCCGATAAGAACGGGGTCATCATAGAAAGGATAAAGACGAGTCTTATCGATTTTGTCGACCCCGAAAGGCAAATAGAGGAAGGGAATGTCTCGGCCTTTTTGTCAAAAACCTTGAATCGTGATTATTCCCTGTTGAGCAAGCTCTTTAGCAGAACACAAGGTATTTCCATAGAGAAATATGTTATCCGTCTAAAAATAGAAAAGGTCAAGGAGTTTATACAGATGAATGATTTGAGTTTTTCCGAGGTAGCCTATACATTAGGCTATAAAAGTAGCAGCCATTTGGCGCGACAGTTTAAGGCGGTAACAGGCCTATCAATGTCGGAATATAAAAACATGCAAGAATGGGAGCGTAGGCCCTTGGACCAAATTGTATAAGCCTTAACCACAACTCGTCAAATATACAAGGGGGTTGTATTGTACTTTTGTAAAGTATAAAAAGAAGACACCAATGAAACATACTTATCACATCCACGGAATGAGCTGTAACGGTTGTAGGTCCCATGTTGAGGGAATCTTGGCAGGGGTCAAGGGTGTGGCCAATGCTACGGTCGACCTGGAAAAAGCCGAAGCCGTTTTAGAATCCGATAAGGAAATTCCCCTAAGAACATTGCAACAGGCAATGAAGCAGGACGGTGGGCATTATTCCATTCATGGGCAGGGTGACTGCCATCATGGGGTCAGCAAATCGGAAAAGAAGGAAAATGGCAATGGCACCTTTTACTGCCCTATGCATTGTGAGGGGGAAAAGATCTATGACGAATCTGGCGATTGTCCCGTATGCGGAATGGATTTGGTAGAGGAAGTAAGTGCGGTTGGTGCCGTCCCTCAAGAATACGTATGCCCCATGCATTCGGAAATCGTACGTGATGATCCGGGAGATTGTCCAATTTGTGATATGGGGTTGGTGCCTAGACAAGTGGACCTTTCTGCTGGGGACAAGAGTTATAACAAGCTTTTCGGTAAGTTTAAGGTCGCAATGGCCTTTACCCTACCGATTTTTATCATCGCCATGTGGGGGATGATACCGAACAACCCCCTTCATAAGCTGTGGGGTGTGAGGTATTGGAACTGGATTCAATTCGCATTGTCACTGCCCGTGGTTTTTTATGCAGCGTGGATGTTCTTTGAGCGTGCGTATCGTTCTTTGAGAACATGGAACCTGAATATGTTCACATTAATAGGCATTGGTTCCGGGGTAGCTTGGTTGTTCAGTGTATTTGCCATATTAGTACCCGATTTTTTCCCAAGTCAGTTTAAAACGGATGATGGTACTACGGTTCATGTCTATTTTGAAGCTGCCACGGTTATTCTGACTTTGGTTCTCTTTGGGCAAATGTTGGAAGCCCGGGCGCATGGTAGAACCAATTCTGCCGTTAGGGAACTTTTGGGATTAGCACCCAACAAGGCTATACGAATCGTGGACGGTAAGGAGGAGACCATTGCAATAGACCAGATTTCAAAAGGGGATTTATTACGTGTTAAGCCAGGGGGTAAAATTCCCGTGGATGGTGTTGTCCTTGAAGGGGAAAGTGTGGTTGACGAGTCCATGATCACCGGGGAGTCGGTTCCTATCCATAAAGGCAGGGGGGACAATGTGAGTTCGGGGACCATAAATGGCAAGGGTTCTTTTGTGCTGAAAGCTGAAAAGGTAGGTTCGGATACGCTATTGTCGCAAATCATAGACATGGTAAACAAGGCAAGCCGAAGTCAGGCCCCTATCCAAAAATTAGCCGATAAGATCTCCGGTTATTTTGTTCCCACAGTGGTTTTTATTTCTGTGGCCATTTTTATCATATGGATATTTTTTGGTCCTGAGCCCGCTTATGTGTATGCCTTGGTGAATGCGATTGCGGTTTTGATCATTGCTTGCCCATGCGCCCTAGGGTTGGCTACGCCAATGTCCGTTATGGTAGGTGTGGGCAAGGGCGCACGATCGGGGGTCTTGATCAAGAATGCAGAGGTGTTCGAGCGTATGGTTAAGATAGATACGTTGATAATAGATAAGACAGGAACCATTACCGAGGGAAAACCATCGGTTGAAAAAGTAGGCAGTGTGGCTGGCCTTGACCCGCGGAAGATAGGGCAATATATTGTTTCATTGAACCAATATAGTGAACATCCGTTGGCCGATGCTATTGTAAGATATGGGAAGGCCAAGGGTATTAAGCCTTTAAAGGTGTCCGATTTCAATGCTGTTCCCGGCAAAGGGATTATGGGTAAGATCGGGGACGATTCCATCGCCTTGGGCAATGGAACGCAGATGGCAGATGGGAATATTAGTATTCCTGATGCTTTGGAATCGGATGTTGTAGCCTATCAAAAACAAGGAAAAACGGTTTCATATTTAGCAATTGGGGAAGTAGCTGTAGGTTTTGTGGTGATAGGGGATAAAATAAAGGATACGGGTAAAAAGGCGATCCAGGAATTGCAGCGTTCGGGTATTTCGGTAGTTATGTTAACGGGTGATAATTATGATACGGCAAAGGCTGTCTCGGACGAACTACATTTGACCGACTTTAGGGCAGAAATGCTACCACAGGATAAACTTGCCGTGGTTGAACGTTTGCAGGCCGAAGGCAAAAAGGTTGCGGTTGCCGGCGATGGAATCAACGATGCCCCTGCATTGGCAAAAAGTGATGTGGGTATTGCAATGGGTACAGGAACCGACGTAGCGATCGAAAGTGCCTCGATTACTTTGGTGAAAGGGGACTTGCACGGTATTGTAAAGGCGCATAGGTTGAGTAATTCCATAATGAGGAATATAAAACAGAACCTATTTTTTGCATTGGTTTACAATGCTATTGGAATACCGGTTGCCGCCGGAGCCTTATTTCCATTTTTTGGGATACTGCTATCCCCCATGATCGCAGCTTTGGCCATGAGCTTCAGTTCTGTGTCAGTAATAACGAATGCACTGCGTTTACGAACAGTGGAAATCGATTGATCAAAGTTCAATAAAAAAATAAATGAAGAGATATATAGCGGTAGTGGTTTCCATCCTTATACCATGGATGGCTTTCTCCCAAGAGTGGGTAGAAGGAATGGTGATGGGAGTAGGCGAAGGGGGTGGACATTTGAGGTTGTCCGGGGCCAGTGTGTATTGGATGGACTCCCAGATAGGAACAGTGACCAATGGTGGGGGTTCGTTCTCCATTCCGTATAAAAAAGAATATAATGAATTGATTATAAGTTGTATAGGCTATGAACCGGACACGTTGATGGTAAATTCGCCTAAAAAGATACATCATACCCTAAAGGCCTTGAATTCTTTGGATGAGGTAGTCGTAAGGAGAAAACGGGATGCAATACAGAAAACATTCTACAGTGCCCAAAATATAGTGACGGTAAATAGTGCTGAATTATTAAAAGCGGCCTGTTGTAACCTTTCGGAAAGTTTTGAGACCAATCCGGCTATCGATGTTAATTTCCCCGATGCCCTAACGGGAACCAAACAGATACGGATGTTGGGTCTGACGAGTCCGTATTTATTGATTACCCAAGAGAATATCCCCATGATCCGGGGTGCCTCACGGGCTTTCGGATTAACATTTACCCCAGGTACCTGGGCAGAAAGTATACAGATTACCAAAGGGGCGGGAAGTGTTGTCAATGGTTATGAAAGTATTTCGGGACAGATCAATACCGAGCTGGTGAAACCGCTAACCGATAATGGTATTTTTGTTAATGGATATGGCAATAAGAATGGTCGGTATGAACTGAATACACATTTCAATAAAAGACTGACCGATAAGTGGAGTTCGGGATTGTACATTCATGTCAACCGTAGGGATAAAAAAGAGGATAATAATAAAGACGGGTTCCTGGATGCTCCATTGGCGAATCAAATTAACGTGATGAACCGTTGGCAATACCAGAACCCTGTTACAGGATGGGTGGGTTTTGTCAATGTTCGGTTCCTGAAGGATGAAAAGCAGCTAGGGCAAACCGATTTTGACCCCTTTGTGGATAAGTTCACTACCAATGCATGGGGAGGTGAGGTAGACACCCGTAGGTTCGACTCCTATGTTAAACTGGGATATGTCTTTCCTGAATTGCCATATCAAAGCTTTGGTATTCAGGGTTCTTATAGTATGCATAAGCAAGATTCATACTATGGGTTCAACCAATATAATATTGGCCATGAGAGTATTTATTCAAACTTCATATTTAATTCGATTATAGGGAATACGCAGAACAAGTTCAAGGCGGGATTGACTTTTGCCTATGATGGGTACAATGAGCTGGTGAATGTAGACAATTATGCCCGTCATGATAATTCGGTAGGGGCCTTTTTCGAATACAGTTACGACAATCTGGAAAAAGTAAGTTTGACCGCAGGCCTACGGATTGATGACCATAACCATTTAGGTACTTTTGTCACCCCTAGGTTCCATATTCGTTATACCCCTTGGGACAAGGCAAGTTTAAGGGGGTCTATTGGAAGGGGCAGGAGAGCGGCCAATATTTTTGCAGAAAACCAGCAGATATTCGCTTCTTCACGACAAATAAGCCCAATAGGGGCGAATAGAGGGGGTATTTATGGTTTTGAACCTGAGGATGCCTGGAATTATGGAGTAAGTTTTCTTCAAGGTTTTCTTTTGTTCGAACGTAAAGGTAATGTCACCTTTGATTTTTATAGAACCGATTTTAAGAACCAGATCGTTGTAGATTATGAAGACCCCAATGAAGTGGCATTTTATAATTTGGACGGAAAAAGTGAGGCCAATAGTTTTCAGTTGGAAGTGAATTATGAGGTCTTAAGGAACCTGGATTTTACAACGGCATATAAATACTATCATGTACAAACCGATTTTAGGACAGGTGCCTTACAAAAGCCCTTGCAGGCCAAGCAGCGGTTTTTCGCCAATCTTGGTTATGTGACAACGGCAAGTGAAAAAGGTTCGCAGTGGCGTTTTGATTATACCCTGCACACTTTGGGGGAACAGCGTCTGCCAAACACATCGGGCAATCCGATAGAATATCGGTTGGGGGATTACTCCAAGCCTTACAGCTTAATGAACGCACAGGTCACGAAAGTGTTCAACAACAATTTTGAAGTGTATATTGGGGGTGAGAACTTATCCGATTATACACAGGAAAATCCAGTTTTGGGGGCTAATGATCCTTTTGGCGCAAATTTTGATACAAGTATAGTATATGCCCCGATTATGGGAAGGATGTTCTATGGTGGCTTTAGATTTAAACTATAATAATTGATCAACCGATAAGATAATAGATGAAAAGAGCAATTTTGGCAATAACGATGATGATGTTAACGGCAGTATCATTTTCACAGGAGAAGAATAAGAAATTGACTATGGAAGTCGATGGTAAATGCATAATGTGCAAGGCACGTATTGAGAAGGCTGCCTTGGGGGTAAAGGGGGTTAAGTATGCCTCATGGGATATTCCATCACATCAATTGTCGCTCATTATCGATGAGCGCAAGACGGATCCCATGAAAATAAAAACGGCTTTGGTGGCTGTAGGGCATGACACCAAGGAACTGAAAGCAACAGAAGAAGCTTATGGCGCTATCCATCCTTGTTGTAAATATAGGGATGATGACACTGATATGAACTGATATCCGTGGTTGTAAGTAAAGGCAATTTTGGAGTTTTGGTTTTATACAGGTCAAAACCTTGGTGTACATATAAAGCCATGTTTTACAATAAAAAATAAGGAAATAATAAAAGCCCCATTGGAAATTTCCAATGGGGCTTTTAAGAATATTAGTGGTTTGTACACCTTTGAATTACATCATGCCGGGCATTCCGCCGCCGCCCATTGGAGGCACAGGAGGGGTATCTTCCTTAATGTCGGTCAAGGCACATTCGGTGGTCAGGATCATTCCAGAAACAGATGCCGCATTCTCTAGGGCGATCCTTGTTACTTTCATGGGATCAATGATACCTGCTTTGAACATCTCAACGTATTTTTCCGATTTGGCGTCATAACCATAGTCACCTTTGCCATCCTGTACCTTGGCTACAACAACAGAGCCTTCACCTCCAGCGTTTTCAACAATGGTCCTCAATGGGGATTCAATAGCTCTAGCAACGATTTGAAGACCGGTCTCCTCGTCAGCATTTTCAGTTTTTATCTTTGATAAGACACTTTTTGTACGAACCAGGGCAACACCACCACCAGCAACGATGCCTTCTTCTACGGCAGCCCTTGTAGCATGTAGTGCATCGTCTACACGGTCTTTCTTCTCCTTCATCTCAACTTCGGAGGCAGCACCGACATATAATACGGCAACACCACCGGCCAATTTGGCCAAACGCTCCTGAAGTTTTTCTTTATCGTAATCTGAAGTTGTGGTCTCGATCTGGGATTTGATCTGGTTTACCCTTGTTTTGATGTTTTTGGCAACACCGCCACCGTTGACAATAGTGGTGTTGTCCTTGTCAATGGTCACTTTTTCACAAGTACCCAGCATATCGATTGTGGTATTGTCCAAAGAGAAACCTCTTTCCTCAGCGATAACGGTACCATTGGTCAAAATGGCAATATCTTCCAACATTGCTTTTCTTCTGTCACCAAACCCTGGTGCCTTTACAGCGGCAATTTTTAAAGAACCCCTAAGTTTGTTCACGACCAAAGTGGCCAAAGCCTCACCATCAACATCTTCCGCAATGATCAAGAGCGGCTTCCCTGATTGTGCCACAGGCTCCAATACAGGTAGTAAATCCTTCATGGAAGAGATTTTCTTGTCGAATAAAAGAATGTATGGATCCTCGAGATCAGTGGTCATCTTTTCGGAATCGGTCACGAAATATGGGGACAGATACCCCCTGTCGAACTGCATACCCTCAACAACATCAACATAGGTGTCGGTACCTTTGGCCTCTTCGACAGTAATAACACCTTCTTTGCCTACTTTTCCAAAGGCTTCGGCAATCAACTCACCGATCGTTTCATCGTTATTGGATGAAATCGATGCCACTTGTTTTATTTTTTCAGAAGAATCACCGACTTTTTTTGATTGTTTGCCCAAATCGGCAACAATGGCCTCTGTGGCTTTGTCAATTCCTCTTTTCAAATCCATTGGGTTTGCTCCGGCAGCAACGTTCTTCAATCCTTCTTTTACGATGGATTGGGCAAGAACGGTGGCGGTTGTGGTACCATCACCTGCAAGGTCATTGGTTTTGGAGGCTACTTCCTTCACCATTTGGGCTCCCATGTTTTCCAATGCATCTTCCAATTCGATTTCCTTAGCAACGGAAACCCCATCCTTGGTCACTACAGGGGCACCAAATGATTTACTGATGATTACATTCCTACCTTTAGGGCCCAAAGTCACCTTTACAGCGTTGGCCAGTGCATCAACACCCCTTCTAAGGCCATCACGGGCCTCAACATCAAATTTTATTTCTTTTGCCATAATACTTACATTTGTCGACCCTCTGAATACAGGGGTCTTATTAATTTTTTTAAAGTTCCGTGTACCCTCCTTTTGAAAGGGGGTGCCACTATACTATTTGTTTAGATTATTGCTAAAATGTCACTTTCCCTCATCATCAGGTAATCGGTGCCTTCTAATTTCAACTCAGTGCCAGCATACTTGCCATAAAGAACGGTATCCCCAATCTTTACAGTAACTTGCTCGTCCTTTGTTCCAGGACCAACGGCGACTACTTTCCCTTTTTGGGGTTTTTCTTTAGCGGTATCTGGAATATAAATACCAGAAGCGGTTTTGGTTTCTGCTGCCATTGGCTCGATCAGAACTCGGTCTGCCAATGGTTTGATATTAACTTTAGCCATATTTATTATTTTAAGTTTATTTTTATAACTGAATGCAATAAACAGAAACTATGCCATTTCATAAAAACTGACATATTGTAAAGCAAAAATGCCAGCTTGTCATTAAAGCTGGCATTTTTTTATGTTTTAAGGAAAGGGTAGGCTAAAGGCTGTCTGAACCGTCATTGGTATCTGTAGGAACGGTAGGGGGCATTTCCTCAGGTACCGATTCTGGAACGGTCTCCTCTATATCGTTGCCTTTAAGTAGTTTAGATCCCGAATCGCTAAAACTTCCTTTAAGTGCTATGTTGGAAGCCAATATCAAGACAATAAGCAATGCGGAAAGTATCCATGTGCTTTTGTCCAAAAAGTCCCCTGTTTTCTTAACACCACCAACGACTTGGTTGCCACCACCACCAAAGGAAGAGGATAATCCACCACCTTTTGGGTTTTGGACCATTATGACCAATACCAATAAAAAGCAAACTGTGATGATAAGAATCAGGAATATTGTAAATGTACTCATCAGTATTATGTGTTTTCTTGTTGTATTTTTTCTATCGTTTTAATACGGTCTGCAAAGAAACCACTTTTTTCTGGATATTTCAAACTTAAAATTTTGTATGCTTGAATGGCTTTCCTGTACTTTTTCTGCTCTAGGTAGACCTTTGCCAAAGTTTCGGTCATCAATTCGTTTTTGTCCAATTTCAAGGACTCCTTGATATCGATTTTCCTAGTGGTCTTCGGCGTTGGTGGTATTTTAGGGTTGTTTTTGATAAATTTATCGATAAGTTCGAATTTTTTCTTTTTCAGAACATCTTTTTCCATTTGAAAACCAATATCCCCATTATCTGGTTCCTGGGTTTCTTGCCCTCCGGGTTCCTTATCCTCCCTTGGTCTGCGTTCAATGGGCTTTAGGGTGGCCAATTGCAACCATTCACTGAAGGAATGTTTCTCTTTTCGGGTAAAGGGTAAAGGTTGGCCGATTTCAAGTTCTTTTTCGGGAATTTCCTTTTCGGCATTTAGAACCTTGTCGATTTCGGGGTCTTTTGATTTAAAAAGTTTTGGGTCTAGAATTTGATCGGCGTCCTTAATGTCCTGGGGTAGGGGGCTGTCTATCGATTTTTCTATCAACGGTATTTTTTCTTCCGTGGGAACATTTCTTGTTTCGGCCCCTATGGCTTCTTGTTCCAATTTTGGGGTTTTGCCAGAAATGGTATCCGCTATCGTATTTTGCAAAAAATCCCCAGAGGTGATGAAGTCGAATAGAATGGCGCGATCTGTAGTGTATGCGGCGGTTTTTTTAAGCGCGTTGTTGTACTTGAAACTATTGAGGTTCCTAAGCCCTTTTAAATGGAGGGCCCTGGCGGCTTGGAAATAAGGGTATTCTTTCAGTACATCCTCCAGTTGTTTCGTCTGTATTGGGGTAACGACCTTTTCAGGGTTTTGTAACAGATATGTAAAATCCTGTACGTTCATTGTCTTAAATCAATAGCCGAAGCTTTATATGTTTCAATTGGCTACGGGGCATTTTGGCCGTAGACCATGAGATTACCAATCTACAAGGGATTTGTCGAAAATATCCTGGGTTATACGTTCAAAAATGATTTCATGCGCTTCCGACTTTACGGATGATAATTGTAAATTGGCATCGTAATCATAGAAAAATGAAAAACGTTGTTCAAAATCGGCATCTTCTTTTGTTTTGTTATAGAACCGGACATTGACTGCGATCGACAACCTGTTTTGTGCAGCGGTCTGTTTCGCTGTTGCACTCGTAGGTGAGATCCGGTATGTCACGATTTCCCCTTCATACAATAAATCGGCATTGTTGTTATTTACCAGGTCCAAACTCGTTTGGTTGAGTATCCTATCCTGTAAAGCCAAGGTGAATTCCCGGTCCATTCCCGGTTGAAAGGTAGAGCCAGGGCTTTGGGTCGCATAGTTTTGGAAAAAATTCACTTGAAACGTAGTGGCCGTACCTGGAGTGACACCAGTAAAATTATATACGCCACAACCCATTGTTAGGGTGAACATGGTAACAAACAAGATTGTTTTTTTGAGGTCCTTCATGCTTATGGCGCTTATAGGTCGTACTGTTTTATTTTTCGGTAAAGCGTACGTTCTGAAATACCCAGTTCCGCAGCGGCAGCTTTTCTTTTGCCCTTGTTCCTTTCCAACGATTTCTTGATCAATTCCACTTCCTTTTCCTGTAAAGATAGCGTTTCTTCCTCTTCTATCTCCTCTACGAAATGGTACTTGTCCTCTTGGGTAGGGGGATTATAGATTTTTTGCTCGACAATGGGTGGTTCAGGGAGTTGCAGGACCTCCATGGTCTCGCTTTCCTTTTCTTCGTACTCGCTATCTGAACCATATATTTTCTGGATCAGGCCTTCGTTTTCCTCCTGTACCTTTTTGGTATCATTGTTCTTTAATAATTCCAAAGTCAACTTTTTCAGATCGGTAAGGTCGCCCTTCATATCGAATAAGACCTTGTACAGGATCTCCCGCTCGTTGCTAAAATCGTTATCCCTTTTGTCTTGCCCTACCACAGCTGGTAAATTGGTGCCTCCAGTATCGGGCAGGTAGCTGTTCAGGGTATTGGCCGAGATGATTCTTTCCTTTTCCAATACGGATATTTGCTCGGCTATATTCCGCAATTGCCGAATGTTCCCCGGCCAGCGATATTTGAGTAGTAATTGTATGGCATCGTCCTCTAGGCTAATGGTGGGCATTTTATATTTTTGGCCAAAATCAGAGGCGAATTTCCGAAATAATAAATGGATGTCTTCCTTGCGTTCACGAAGGGGCGGGATGTTTATTTCGACAGTACTCAATCGATAGTATAGGTCCTCCCTGAACTTTTCCTTTTGAATAGCCTTGATCATGTTCATATTGGTGGCGGCAACAATACGGACATCGGTTTTTTGGACCTGGGAGGACCCCACTTTCAGGAATTCACCATTTTCGAGAACCCTTAAAAGGCGAACTTGCGTGGTCAAAGGCAGTTCCCCGACCTCATCCAAAAAGATGGTTCCCCCATCGGCAACCTCAAAATACCCCCTTCGGGTGGAGGTCGCCCCTGTGAACGACCCTTTTTCATGGCCAAAAAGTTCACTGTCAATAGTCCCTTCAGGGATCGCACCACAGTTTACCGCGATATATTTTGCATGTTTTCGATGCGAAAGGGAGTGTATGATCTTTGGGGTCGACTCTTTACCTACGCCACTTTCGCCAGTGACCAAGACGGAAATATCGGTGGGTGCGACCTGTATGGCCTTCTCCAAGGCCCGGTTGAGCTTGGGGTTGTTCCCGATGATTTCGAAACGTTGTTTTATCGCTTGTACTCCTTCCATATTGTTCCTATGACTTCAATATTATTTATCTTGTTTCACTAAGACCTATAGCTCTGCCAATTAGTGTGGCAGAGGTACAGTCATCGATGTTTACATTTACAAAATCCCCCAACTTATAATTTTCTTTGGGAAAAACAGCGACCACGTTTTGTGAGTTACGCCCCATCCACATAGTATCATCCTTTTTTGAGGTGCCCTCGATCAAGATTTCCTGGGTCTTGCCCACATGCCTCTTTGTCCTTAGCATACAATGTTCCCGTTGTAGGGCAATGATCTCCGAGAGCCTACGCTGTTTCACCCCACTGGGCACATCATCCTTCATTTTCCGGGCGGCCATGGTACCTGGGCGTTCCGAATACGAGAACATATACCCATAATCGTACTTGACATAATCGAGTACGGCCAAGGTAGCTTGGTGATCTTCCTCGGTCTCGGTAGGGAAACCGGAGATCATGTCATGGGACAAGGCCATATCGGGAACGATTTTTTTGATGTTGTCGATTAGTGTAAAATACTCTTCGATCGTATGCAGGCGGTTCATACGCTTTAATATTCGATTGCTTCCACTTTGTACAGGTAAATGGATGTGGTTGCAGATGTTATGGTGTTTTTCCATGGTTCTGATCACATCCAGGCTCATGTCCTGGGGGTTCGAAGTTGAAAACCGGATACGCATCCTAGGCTGGGCCATGGCGACCATATCCAATAGATCGGAAAAACCAACCGCTGTTGCAATCTGCATTTTAGAGGCCTTCTTGAAATTTTTTTTAAGTCCGCCACCATACCAAAGGTAACTATCGACGTTCTGTCCGAGCAAGGTTACCTCCTTATAACCTTTGTCCCAAAGGTCGTTTACTTCGTTGATTATCGATTGGGGGTCCCTACTGCGTTCGCGGCCTCGTGTAAAGGGTACTACACAGAACGTACACATATTATCGCATCCCCTGGTAATCGATACGAAGGCACTTACCCCATTGGTGTTCAGCCTTACGGGGGAAATATCGCCATAGGTTTCGTCTTTTGAAAGAACAACATTGACAGCGTCGCGGCCCTCGTCGATCTCTTGGATGAGGTTTGGCAGGTCTTTGTAGGCATCGGGGCCTACGACCATATCCACGATCTTTTCCTCTTCGAGCAATTTTCCTTTGAGGCGTTCGGCCATACAGCCCAAAACCCCCACCTTCAAATGGGGCCTGTCCTTTTTTATGGCATTGAATTTCTCTAGACGCTTTCTTACAGTGGTTTCGGCTTTTTCCCGAATCGAGCAGGTGTTCACCAGTACCAGATCGGCTTGTTCCAGTTCTTGGGTGGTGTTGAACCCTTCATTGGCCAAGATCGAGGCAACGATTTCACTGTCTGAAAAATTCATGGCACACCCGTAACTCTCTATATAGAGGTTCCTTGTGTTCTTTATATCCTTTTTCAGGGAAAGGGTGTTCCCTTGAATCGATTCATCAATGATTTTCTCCATATATTCACCCCTAGCTTGATAATGGGGACAGCGAAGATAATGCTTATTCTAATTTAATGACAATATGACAGTGTAATTTTAATACTATTTTAGGTTTTCAACCGTTTAACCACATGTTTTAAACTAAATAACCATGCCCTATACAACATTGTCAAATACGATCAAGGAAAGTAACCCATTGGATTTTGGTGCTATATTCAGTAAATCCATAGAACTGTTCAAAGACGTATGGTTGCAGGGGTTTGTAGTGGTTATACTTAATCTTGTGACCATCATCCCTTTCTATGTTTTGGTTTATGTTCCACTTTTGATCGCAGGGGTGTCAGATCCTGAAATGTTGGAAGGCGAACAGGTGCCTTTGGTGTTCCCGATATCAATGGCGATACTAATGCCCTTGATGTTTTTGGGAATCATGACAGTAAGTCTTTTGCTGAATGCGGCCTTCCTGCGCATATGCAAAAACAAGGATTTGGACCTTTCGCTTACAGACGATTACTTTTACTATTTCAAAAAACCATATATCCTGAAATCATTGCTTCTTTCTTTAATCATGCTGGGACTGATGTTATTGGGTATGTTGGCCTGTGGCGTGGGTATTTTCTATTTGATAGTGCCGATTTCCTTGATACCGGCATTCTTGGCCTTTGATGGGGAGTTAACGGCAATGGAGATCGTGAAATCAAGTTTTTTACTTGGAAACAAAAATTGGCTGGTGGTCTTCGGATTGACCATTATCATGGGGTTAGTTGCCGAATTGGGGCTTTTCCTCTGTTTTGTCGGGGTCTTGTTCACGGCTATGTTGGCCAAGGTCCCTGCTTATTTTATCTACAAGGATGCTATTGGATTTTCTTCGAGACCTTGATTTTTTGTTGGGTTTTTTACGCAACGTTATTGGGGGGATTGTATCTTAGGGGTGTATAACCATTAAAAAGATCATGGAAAGCTAAAACGGATCCCCATATCTTAATAGGGTCTTTGCCATTTATGCTTTGTACCTGATTTTTTGATACAAAAAAGATTCCCATGAAAAATAAATTATTGTTATTCCTGTTTGTGGCCTCATTGGGTTTGGTGTCCTGTGAGAAATCCGATGATGGCAAATATGCCGATTATTTAGTGGCCAAACCCTTGGTCATGAGTAAGGCGGAATTTAAGAATAGTGTCGATATCGTAGCCCCATTACCCATAAAGGAGTCTGGGAAAATCTATGCCTATGAGGATTATATTTTTGTGAATGACAAATACAAGGGGGTACATGTTATAGACAATAGTGACCCGTCCGACCCTAAAAAAATCTCGTTCATTAAAATAGCAGGTAATGTGGATATTTCAATAAAGGATGGGTATTTGTATGCTGATAGTCTTATGGATTTGGTGGTTTTGGACATTTCGGACATTACCAACATTAAAATAGTCACACGTTTGGAAAATGTGCTGCGTGACAATGTGATATGGCCTGTTGCCGATTTTTATGAATATGATGGTATTGATCATGGGAATGAGGTCCTATGGGGATGGGAAACGGTGACCGAGCGAAGATCGGTCGAGGAATTCGAGGAAAGATTCCCAAGGGATGGGGAATTTCTCGTAACAACTGCTGAAATGGCCAACAGTGCACCGGTAGGTCAAGGAGGGTCCCTGGCCCGTTTTAAGATCGTGGATGATTACCTCTATGCCGTTGATAGCCATACGATCAATGTCTTCGATATACAGGACCTGGAAAACCCACAGGATTTGGAGGATGTTTATGCTGGTTTTGATATCGAGACTATTTTCAATCGGGATCAGTATCTTTTTTTGGGAAGTATGGGCGGTATGTATATCTATGATATATCCTCTCCATCCACCCCGACCTTCGTTTCTGAATTCCAGCATGGTACCGCTTGTGACCCTGTGGTGGTCGATGGGGATTATGCCTTTGTGACCTTGCGGGGCGGAAATAGGTGTGGGGCAACTGAAAGCGGACTTTTTATTGTTGACATCTCTGATATCGCCAATCCTGAATTAACGGTTAGCTATCCGTTGGATGGACCCTATGGCCTTGGCGTAAAGGACGAAAAATTGTTTATTTGCGATGGTGGTTCCGGCTTAAAGGTATATGACAAGACCAATGTAGAGGATCTGGTGATCCTGAATCATTTTAAGGATATTGAGACCTTTGATGTTATTCCATTGGAAAATTCCTTACTTATGGTAGGTGCGGATGTTCTTTATCAATATGAATATTTAGAGGACGACATTAAATTGATGAGCACCTTGGTACTGGATTGAAAATAGATTTTCCATAGATCTGAAAGCCCGGTATATCCTGGGCTTTTTTAGTACATATATATAAGGTAGGGGCTGAAATTAAAAAAATCAACTACTTTTGTGTCACGAAAAATCGATTAATGGCAAAGAATTTAGTTATTGTAGAGTCGCCGGCAAAGGCAAGGACCATAGAGAAATTTCTAGGTAAGGATTTTAAGGTAGAGTCAAGTTTCGGCCATATTGCCGATTTGCCTTCGAAAGAATTGGGCGTTGATATAGAGAATGGTTTCAAGCCCAAATATATAGTGGACAAAGAAAAGAAGGCCCTTGTGAAAAAACTAAGGGACCTAGCGAAAAAAGCCGATACCATCTGGTTGGCGAGCGATGAGGACCGGGAGGGGGAAGCCATATCATGGCATCTTTCCGAGACCTTGAAATTGGACAAGGACAAGACCAAAAGGATTGTCTTCAATTCAATCACCAAATCGGCGATACAGAAGGCCATTGAAAACCCACGGGAGATAAATTACAACCTAGTTAATGCCCAACAGGCCAGAAGGGTATTGGATCGTTTGGTGGGCTATCAATTGTCCCCGATACTTTGGAAAAAGATAAAAAGGGGGCTGTCGGCAGGTCGTGTACAGTCCGTGGCCGTGCGATTGATCGTGGAACGTGAACGGGATATAGAGGCATTTACACCAACGGCATCTTTCAGGGTTTCCGCTGAGTTCAAAACAGAAAGTGGCAGTGCCTTTACCGCCAAATTGGGAAAGACCTTTGCGACCAAGAAAGAGGCAGAGGCCTTTTTGAAGAAAAATATCGAGGCTGGCTATTCCATTGGGAATTTGGAAAAAAAACCCGCAAGAAAATCCCCTCCAGCCCCGTTTACCACATCTACCTTGCAGCAAGAAGCGGCTAGGAAACTCTATTTCTCGGTGAGTCGGACCATGCAGGTAGCACAGCGTTTGTACGAGGCGGGACTTATTACCTACATGAGAACGGACAGTGTAAACCTTTCCAAAGAAGCGATCGGGGCGGCAAAAGATGCCATTGTGGACAATTATGGGGAAAAATACAGTACCGCAAGGAATTTTAAGGGAAAGACCAAAGGAGCACAGGAGGCCCACGAAGCAATCCGACCTACAGATATGACAATACAGTCCCCTTCGTTGGAACGGGACCAATCAAAGTTGTACGATCTGATCTGGAAAAGAACCATTGCATCGCAAATGAGTGATGCCCAATTGGAACGTACCAATGTAAAAATAAAAGCAACTACGCACAACGAAGGGTTTACCGCAAATGGAGAGGTGATAAAATTCGATGGTTTTCTAAAAGTGTATATGGAAGGACTTGATGATGAGGATATGTCCGAGGAACAAGAAGGAATGTTGCCGCCGATGAAAGTGGGCGATGCATTGTATAATAATTTCATTACGGCCACCGAGCGTTTCACAAGACCACCATACAGATTTACCGAAGCCACCCTGGTAAAGAAACTGGAAGAACTTGGTATAGGAAGACCTTCTACCTATGCACCGACTATTTCAACCATTCAGAATAGGGGTTATGTTGAAAAAGGTACTGTTGATGGTGTCGAAAGAAAATATATCCAATTTGTCCTGAAGGCAGGTGCGGTAAAAGAAAAGGAATTGGTCGAGACCTTTGGGTCCGATAAGGGCAAAATGGTGCCGACCGATATAGGAATGATCGTCAATGATTTTCTTGTCGGTCATTTTTCGAATATACTGGATTATAACTTTACGGCCAAGGTCGAAGAGGATTTCGATGAAATCGCAGAGGGGGAAGAGGATTGGCAAAAAGTGATGAAGGAATTTTACAAGGACTTCCATCCCACTGTTGTCGATGTTGAGGAAAATGCGGATAGGGCAAGTGGTGAACGTGTATTGGGCAAGGATCCCAAGACAGGCAAACAGGTCTCGGTACGTTTAGGTAGATTTGGGCCAATGGTTCAAATAGGGACTGTCGATGATGAGGAAAAACCACAATTTGCCAGTTTGGCCCAAGACCAATCCTTGAATACCATAACATTTGAGGACGCAATGAGACTGTTTGAACTTCCCAGGAAGTTGGGGAATTTCGAAGGAGAGGATGTTGAGGCCAATACGGGTCGTTTTGGCCCCTATGTGAAATTTGGTAAAAAGTTCGTTTCATTGGCCAAAGGCGAAAGTGCCATGGATGTTTCCTTGGATCGGGCCATAGAGTTGATCAAGGAAAAGCAGAAGGCGGACGCACCGATCGCATCTTATGAGGATAAGGACGTGATGAAAGGGGTTGGGCGTTTTGGACCATTTATTAAATGGGATGGGATGTTCATTAACGTGAACAAAAAATATGATTTCGATAATCTTACCCAGAAAGATATTGAGGAGTTGATCGAGGCCAAAAAGCAAAAGGAAATCGATAAGGTTGTACAGGAGTGGCCAGAGGAGGGAATACGTATAGAAAAGGCCAGATGGGGAAGACATAACATATTGAAGGGAAAAGTAAAGGTTGAGTTGGCGAAAACCGTCGATGCGACAAAGATGTCTTTGGAGGAGGCAAAGGAATTGATCGAAAAGAAATCCCCCAAACGAAAAACGAAACCTAAAGCTAAAAAATAAGTATGGCATTTGATTTTTTGGCCCCTGTAGAGGATAAGGTTTTGGCCCATTCTGAATTACTGCCCCCACAGGCCCTCGGAAGACATATCTACCCCCATACAAAAAAAGATGGCCTACCGGTTCTTGCAAATGCGGCCATCGCTATTTTGGGCGTTAAGGAATCCCGTAATGCCTACGAAAAAAAACCCGGTAGATTGGATGTTTCCGCGATCAGGATACAGTTGTACAGATTATTGTTGGGCAATTGGAACTCGACAATCATTGATATGGGTGATATTGAAGAAGGCGAAACCGTTGATGATACTTATTTCGTAGTAAGGGAAATAGTGGCCGGTTTGCTTGAAGAGAATATCGTACCTGTTATTTTAGGGGCGACCCAAGACATCACTTATCCTGCATATCGTGCCTTCGATGGTATAAAGGATATGGTCAACTTAGTGGCTATCGATAGCCGTTTTGATTTCGGAATGGAAGATGAATTGATTTCTTCCCATTCCTATATGAGTAAGATCATTACGGATAAGCCCAACAATCTTTTTAATTTCTCGAATTTAGGATACCAAAGTTACTTTAATGCCCAAGAGGAGAAAGATTTAATGGAACGTCTTTTTTTTGATGCCTATAGATTGGGTGAGCTGATAAACGATATATCCTTGGCAGAACCTGTTTTGCGCAACGCACACATGGTAAGCCTGGATGCACGATCTATTAAATCGAGTGAGATAGGGGTGTCCCCCAATTTCTCGCCCAATGGTTTCGATGGTCGTGAAATCTGTGCCATTGCAAGATATGCAGGGCTAAGTGATAAGGTCAGTGTCTTTGGCATCTATGAGATGGAGAATACTGATCAATCATGCCAATTATTGGCACAGATAATATGGTACTTCATAGAAGGGGTGAATTTTAGGGTAAAGGAATCCCCCTACTCAAGAACAGACGATTTTACAAAGTATACCGTACCAACCGATACTGGGCAGTTGGTCTATTATAAGAGCCATCTTACCGAAAGATGGTGGGTAGAGGTACCTTCGATTTTGACTTCACATACTAAAGCCAATACGGTGGCGTTATTACCTTGCACCGAACAGGATTATCTTGATACATGTAACCAGGATATTCCCGAAAGGTGGTTTAAGGCCTATAGAAAAGGCTTTAACTGATCAAAAAACTAGGCGATAATTGTATAACGTACAATAATTTATCCAAAACGTAGTTTTAGAGAGTATAATAATAATTGTGTTTGCATTTATAACCTTAATCGAAATTTAACCTAAAGTATGAAGAAGCTATTGTTATCATCTATAGCATTTGTTTTTTTGCTCACCAGTTGTGGGTCCAAAACAAAGGGAGAGCTAGTAGGCGTCCAGGGCAAGAAATGGTATCCGGAGAAACCTTATGGAATGGAACTGATTCCGAGGGGGTCTTTCATCATGGGTAAAAGTGAGGAAGACCAGGCCAAAGTTCTCAATGCACCCACGAAAACAGTTACCGTACGATCTTTCTATATGGATGACACTGAGATTACGAACAGTGAGTATCGGCAATTTGTAGAATGGGTAAAAGACTCCATTGTAAGGACCAAATTGGCTATTTTGGCCGATGAGTTGGGACTTGGGCCCGAAGATGGGGGAATTGGTGATTATGCATTCAAGGATGCCGACACCACTAAGGCATCTGTTTATGATAAGTATATGCTGGACAATTATTCTGGAATGGGGGAAACCGGTTATGAAGGCCGTGCGCTCAACAAGGATGTAGATCTTATCTGGGACACCTCGGATTATCCTGATGAATATTATACCGAAGTAATGGATTCGTTGTACATTCCTGAAGAGGAATCCTATAATGGCCAAAGAACCGTTGATGTTACGGCCTTAAAGTATAAATATAGTTGGATGGACATAGAGGCTGCCGCACGATCTAGAAATGGTGACAGGAAGGATTTCATCAAACATGAGGAGTTGGAGATCTATCCTGATACGACTGTTTGGATCAGGGATTTCGAATACTCGTACAACGAGCCAATGCACAACGATTATTTTTGGCATGACGCCTATAGTGAGTATCCAGTTGTCGGTATTTCCTGGAAACAGGCCAAAGCCTTTTGTAATTGGAGAACCAAGTTCAAGAACGACGACCAGAAAAGCAGGGGCAAACAATTTGTGAATAGGTTCAGGTTACCTACCGAAGCAGAATGGGAATATGCCGCAAGAGGTGGTATCGAGGGAGGAACGTATCCTTGGGGAGGCCCTTATGTAATTAGTGATACGGGTTGTTTCATGGCAAATTTCAAACCACAGCGGGGCGATTATGCTGCCGACCAGGCACTATACACTGTAGAGGCCAAATCATATGAGCCTAACGATTTTAACCTGTACAATATGGCAGGTAATGTTTCGGAATGGACCAACTCCAGTTACAATCCAAGTTCTTACGAATATGTGTCAACCATGAATCCTAACGGTGGTGACGGACATAATGCCAGAAAAGTGATAAGGGGTGGTTCCTGGAAAGATGTCGCCTATTTCTTGCAAGTCAGTACAAGGGATTTTGAATATGCCGATTCTGCCCGTAGTTATATAGGGTTCAGAACCGTACAGGACTATATGGGTGAGGAAGATTCAACACAATAATAAAAATCATATATATTAAACACGTCCCAGTTCCCGGTTCGATATCGGATGGGGAAAAAATCAAACCTTAACCAAATACTTATTATTAACATTAACAAAAATTAAAATTATGGCACAGTCAAAATCAACAAAAAAATTATTTAATATGGCCTACGGGCTTGGGGCATCGGTGGTTATTATCGGTGCACTGTTCAAGATCCTTCACTGGGAAATAGGTCCGTTGACAGGTGGTCTTTTATTATCTGTAGGTCTTATCACGGAGGCCCTTATTTTTGCCATAAGTGCTTTTGAGCCAGTTGATGACGAATACGATTGGTCATTGGTATACCCAGAATTGGCTGGTGGAATGAGCAGTGGGAAAAAGAATAATGAACTTGCTGAAATCAAGGAAACCGAAACTTCTTTGTCCAAAAAACTGGATAACCTATTGGAAGAAGCCGGTATCGATGCAAGTCTTATGGAGAACTTGGGTTCCAGTATCAAGAATTTCGAAGGTGCCGCCAAGAGTATTGCCCCTACAGTAGATGCCATGGAGTCTACCAAAAAATATTCAGAGGAAATGGTACAGGCTGCCGCTCAAATGGAATCCTTGAACAGTTTGTACAAGGTACAATTGGAAAGTGCAAGCAAACAGGCAAGCGTTAATGAGGAAGTTGTCCAAAATGCCAGCGCCCTTAAGGACCAAATGGAATCCTTGGCTACCAACCTATCTTCTTTAAACGGAGTTTACGGTGGTATGTTGACCGCTATGAACAGAAACTAATTAGAACACATTAGTCCAGACCCAAATCAAATAATCATTAATATCTAATTAGAAAAAATGGCAGGAGGAAAACAGTCACCACGTCAGAAGATGATCAACCTTATGTACTTGATCTTTATCGCGATGTTGGCCTTGAACATGAGTAAAGAAGTTCTAGCGGCGTTCGGCATTATGAACGAGAAGTTAGAGGCTTCTAATATAAAGGCTACCGAAAGAAACGAGAATTTCTTGGTAAGTCTAGAAACCAAAGCAGGTGAAGATGCTAAGAAATATGGGGAAGTATATCAAAATGCCCAGAAGATAGAAGCCATGTCCCAAGAGTATTTTGACTATTTGGAAGGTCTTAAGAAAGGGATGATGGAAAATGTGAAGGATCCTAACGATTATACCCGTATGGACAATTCCGATTTCTTGGACCAAAAGTTTTTCCAAGGGGATAACTTGGCCGAAGAGGGCAAGGAATTCATGAAAAGAATCACCGATTATCGCGATCAGGTTGCGGCAATGGTCCCAGCTTCCCTGAAAGAATCGGTAATTGCCCGTTTCCAAACAGGAAACGAGGACGGTAAGGTAAAGGCCAAGGACGGAATGCAAGATTGGATCAACTATCATTATGAAGGGTATCCTTTGGTAGCTTCCCTAGCCAAACTTACTTCGCTGCAGGCTGATATAAAGACAACCGAAGAGGCTGCCTTGAAAGCAATGTTGGAAGGTGAGTTGACCAACCAGGTTTCCTTGAAGAATTTCGCAACATCACTTGCTGCCAGTAAATCGGCTTTCTATGCCGGTGAAAGATATGATGGTAAGATCATCATCAGTAAGACCGATAAGTCCTCAAAACCCGTAAGGGCCGAGTTGACCCTTGACGGCAGAAAACTTTCAGAAGGCAAGGATTATGCTTTGGAGGAGGGTGGTGTAAAAATGTTGGTCGGTGCCGGTTCTCCCGGTGACCATGAGATCAAAGGTACGATGTTCTTTATGCAGGACGGTGAGGAAATCCCTGTAGAGGTCAAAAATAGCTTTGCCACTATTAGTAAGCCGAATGCAGCCTTGATCGCCGCCGATAAGATGAACGTTGTTTATCGTGGCGTTGCCAACCCAATGTCCATTTCCATTCCCGGTATACCCAATAACAAGGTACATGCCTCCGCACCAGGTTTAAAAGGTATAGGTGGTAGTAAGTATATCATGAACCCAGGTAAGGGCAGAACGGTTATGATTACCGCTTCTGGTAAATTACCGGATGGGCAGACAGTGTCTTCCAGATCAGAATTCAGGATCAAGGATATTCCAAGACCGGCAGGGGCTATAAGAGGTGAGACCGGTAGCACTAAAATGCCAAGGAAAAACTTGGAAATAGCTACTGTTAGCGCCTTATTGGAAGATTTTGACTTTGACCTGAACCTTAAGGTAAGTGGATTCAAATTCAAAGTTCCGGGACAACCTACGGTAAGCGTAAATGGAAATAAGCTTAACTCTAGGGCCAAATCAGCCTTAAAAAGGGCCAAACGTGGCGATGCTGTCCAGATATTCGATGTAAATGCCTATATCACTAACAATAAGGGCTACAAACTTAAAAAGGTATCTCCGGTAGTTGTTGAGATAACAAACTAATAAGTAGTATTATTTAAATTGTATTTTATGAATTGGAAGAATGTTTTATTGATCGGAGTTGTTGGTCTACTGCCCGTATCCATTATGGCCCAAGCAAATATACTGAATGCTAAGAAGCCAGAACAGATAGGGGTAAGGACCGAGGCCCAGAAAGCTATCGACAATGATGCTCCGTTGGAGTATGGTTACGTGGACGATAGGGATATACTTTGGTCCAAAACCGTATGGGAGACCGTTGATCTGGATGAACGTATCAACTTCCCACTCTATTATCCTATAGATACTATCGACATAGGTTCAGATAGAAGATCCTTATATGATGTGCTGATCAAGAACATCAAGAACGGGAAACTGGCCGATGTGTACGTAGATTCCTATTTTACTGAAAAAAGAAAGTTCAGTGACCTGGCCGCTACATTGCGTAAAGTGGATACCACCGATATGGGATACGAACAGATAAATGCAGGGGAGGAATTATCACCTGAGTTTATCAACCAGCGGGATTTGACTGCCGCTGATATAGAAGAGTACCACATTAAGGGAATCTGGTATTTCGACAAGCGCCAAGGGGAATTGAAGTATCGTTTGTTAGGTATTGCCCCAGTTGCGCCCGACGTTAACTTCATCGATGATGAATCTATGGATCCCTCGGATGCCAAGGTTGAGCTTTTCTGGGTATGGTACCCAAGTGCAAGGGAGATCCTGCACGATGCGAAAGTTTTCAACCAACGCAATTCGGCACAACCTATATCCTTTGATATGTTGTTGAATGCCAGAAGGTTCAATGGGGTTATTTACCGCGAGGATAATGTGCATGGTGACCGTAAGATCAACGATTATATTGCCGATAATGCCCTGTTCCAACTCTTGGAGGCTAGCCGGATCAAAGAGGCAATTAGGGATCGGGAACAAGACATGTGGGCCTATTAAACATGGTTTATTCCAATTCATAGCCATAAAACAAAAAACCCTGACGATTTCGTCAGGGTTTTTTGTTTGCAAGAAGAGGGTGTACTTTGCCAGATTGTATAATTTTACGTTATGATAGATTATTTGGTTGTTGGCCTGGGATTGGCAGGGGTTTCGTTCTGTGAACAGTTGGAAACCCATAAGAAGTGTTATAAGGTTATTTCCGATGGTTCCCAGACATCCTCGATTGTCGCTGGGGGTTTGTACAATCCGGTTGTCTTGAAGCGGTTCACCTTGGCATGGAATGCAGATGCCCAATTGGAAAGGGCATTGCCTTTTTATAAGGGTCTGGAAAGGAAATTGGGGATACGGTTGGATTATAAGACCCCTATTTTAAGAAAATTCGCCTCAATAGAAGAGCAGAACCTTTGGTTTGTTGCCGCGGACAAAAAGAGGTTGGACAATTTTCTCGATACAACCTTAGTGGATAATGAAGATCCGGTTATCGATGCTCCTTTTGGTTTTGGCCAAGTATTGCATACGGGAAGAATAGATGTAAAAACCTTGATAAGCACATATAAGGAATACCTTTTGGGAAAAGGATTGCTCTCAAGTAAAATATTCGATTATTCTTCTTTGGAGATACATGATGGGTATGTACAATATAAATCGATAAAGGCAAATAGGATTGTTTTTACAACAGGTTTTGGATTAACATCCAATCCTTATTTCAATTACTTGCCGTTGCAGGGCAACAAAGGAGAGCTCTTGACGATTAAGGCCCCAAGTATAAAGACCAAGGCGATCATAAAATCATCGGTTTTCGTTATACCGATGGGCAATGATCTTTATCGGGTCGGGGCTACGTATGGGAGAACCGATAAAACGAATACACCTACCGACAATGCCAAAAATGAGCTATTGTCAAAATTGCACACTTTTTTAAAATGTGATTATGAAATCGTGGACCATGTTGCCGGTATCCGTCCAACCGTTAGTGACAGGAGGCCTTTGGTAGGGGCGCATCCAGCATATCGGCAAATGTATGTGTTGAACGGGTTCGGGTCCCGTGGCGTTTTGATCGCGCCCACGGTATCCGGGGAACTTTTTGATTATATAGAGAAAGGGGAGGCGTTGCCCAAAGAGATAGATATACAGCGGTTCATAAAAAAATATCCCCCTAAGGTTTCTTAGAGGCTCCGGAATCATAATGAATGAAAAAGTTGATCCAGATATTTCTGGATAACCGGGCGATTACAGGTAAAAAAACGATCATTGTTATTACGATGGCAATAAACGAGGTGGGCAATGAGGTTCCGATGAACAAATAGGAAACCACAAATGCGGCAAATGCGAATGCCACACCCACGCCGTAACTTACATACATGGCACCGTAAAAAAAGGAAGGCTCAATCTTGTATTTTGTATTGCAATGTGAACAACGCTCATGCATTTTGAATAATTTACCCAAATTATAAGGGTTTTTTTCACAATACATACTTTCACTCTGACATTTGGGACAAGTTCCTGTTAAAATACTGTAGAGTTTGTTTCCTTTTTTTAACATTTGTAAAATGTTTCCACAAAAATACAGTTTTTGTGTTTTTATAAAGTGAACTTGTTTGAACTTTTTCTGGCAAGCCGAAAAAGTTCAAACAAGTTCAGTAACCTAGGTCACAAAATATGCTGAATGTCCATAATCTTTCGGTCTCTTTCGGAGGCGAATATTTATTTGAGGAAATCTCATTTAGGTTAAATGCAGGTGATCGCATAGGCCTTATAGGTAAAAATGGGGCAGGGAAATCGACACTTTTGAAATTGTTGTCGAAAGATATGCCCATTGACTCGGGGACCATTGCCTCCGAAAAAAACCTTAAGATCGGTTTTCTTAGACAGGATATAGATTTTAAGCAAGGAAGAACGGTCTTGGAGGAGGCGTATCACGCCTTTGAGGAAATCAAGGCCTTGGAACTTAAGCTCCAAGGGGTTAACCAACAACTTGCCGAACGGACAGATTATGAGAGTGAAGGTTACCATCAATTGATGGTGGACCTCAATGATTTCACCCATCTTTATGAGATTCTTGGGGGGTACAGTTACCAAGGGGATACCGAGAAGATTTTATTGGGTCTGGGTTTTAAGCGGGAGGATTTTGATAAAAAGACAGAAACCTTTTCCGGTGGATGGCGTATGCGGATCGAATTGGCGAAATTATTGCTTCAAAGCAATGATGTACTGTTACTCGATGAGCCTACCAACCATCTCGATATCGAATCGATAATATGGTTGGAACAATTTTTGACCAGTTACCCTGGGGCCGTGGTCATTGTTTCGCATGATAAGATGTTTTTGGACAATGTGACCAATCGGACTATTGAGATATCCTTGGGTCGCATTTACGATTATAAAAAACCTTATAGTGGGTTTTTGAAGTTGCGCGGTGAAATGAAGGAGCAGCAACTTAATGCCCAAAAGAACCAGGATAAGGAAATACAACAGGCCGAACGTCTTATAGAAAAATTTAGGGCCAAGTCGACCAAGGCCTCAATGGCACAGTCCCTTATAAAGAAGTTGGACAAGATGGACAGGATAGAGGTAGACCAGGATGATAATGCCGTCATGAACCTACGTTTCCCTATTTCCGTAACCCCGGGCAAGGTAATAGCGGAAATAGAGGGCCTATCCAAAAGCTATGGGGACAACTTGGTGCTTCGTGATATTGACCTACTTATCGAGCGGGATAGCAAGACCGCATTCGTAGGTAAAAACGGACAAGGAAAATCAACCTTGGCGAAAATCATAGTAGGCGAATTGCAGTATGAGGGCAAGTGTAAGTTGGGACATAATGTACAGATCGGTTATTTTGCACAAAACCAGGCAGAATATCTGGATGGTCGCAAAACAGTTTTGGATACGATGATCGATTCTGCCAATGAGACCAATAGGAGTAAGGTACGCGACATACTTGGTTCCTTTCTTTTTAGGGGTGGGGAGGTAGATAAATACGTAAAGGTACTCTCCGGTGGGGAACGAAACAGGCTTGCTTTGGCAAAAATGTTGCTACAGCCCTTTAATGTTCTGGTTATGGATGAGCCAACCAACCACTTGGATATTCAATCAAAGAATGTATTGAAAAAAGCCCTTCAGGGTTTTGAAGGCACCTTGATCCTTGTTTCCCATGATCGTGATTTTCTTCAAGGGTTGACCAATAAGGTTTATGAATTCCGAGACAACAAGATCAAAGAATATTTGGGCGACATCAACTTTTACCTAGAACAACGTAAAGTAGATGATTTCAGGGCCATTGAGAAAGGGAGGAACAACCCCATTAAGACAGCCAAGGTGGAAAAGCCGTCCAATTCCTATCACAACCAGAAAAAAATAAAGTCATTAAAGAATAGACTTAGCGCTGTCGAAACCAAGATCTCGGACCTTGAGAAGGAACTGAAGGAAATAGACCATGATCTATTGATGAATTATGATTCAACAATCGCAGAACCGAATTTTTTCGATACTTACCAAGGAAAGAAAAAGGATCTGGAAAAGCTTATGGAACAATGGACCGGGATCACTCTGGATCTGGAAGGCCGCGATCAGTAGGCTCAATATCATAAAGTTGAAATTTCCCACACAACAAATAGTGTAAGTTTCACAACATTATAAACCCGTTTAACGATATAAAAGTTGCATTGTAACCGATATTTGTTTTATTCTTGTAAGATAATTCTTGATAGTATAATTGGGATTGTCCATAATTAATTGAATTGTAACATGAAAAGAATATTGTGTTTGGCTTTGACCGTTATTTTATGCAATAATGCAATACATGCAGGGATTCCTAAAAATGAAAAGGAGGCCTTGGTCGACTTTTACAATAGTATGAATGGTTCATCTTGGAAAGTGACTTGGGACCTGGACTCCCCATGTAAAACTTGGTATGGTGTCGAGGTAGTCAATGACCATGTAGTTGGGGTCAAATTGTTCCATAACAATTTATCGGGATCTTTACCTAATAGTATAGGTGGCTTAATCCATCTTGAGAGATTGAACTTGGCCTTTAATTCAATTTCCGGAACATTGCCAACAAGTCTAGGTCTTTTGAGGAACCTTAAGGTGCTAAAGCTGGAAATGAACCGTATTAAAGGTACTTTGCCCACTACTATAGGAATGATGTCCGAACTTGAGGAATTCACCATTTTTAATAATTTTATTTCAGGAAGTATACCCGAAACGATAGGTGAATTGAAAAAGCTGAAGATACTGAACCTATCAAGCAATAATCTAGAAGGGGCCATTCCCAGGACATTGGGTAATCTGACAGAATTGGAGAGCCTAGGGCTTTTTGGGAATAGGCTGGATGGCAAGGTACCCAATGAAATAGGTAATCTGATAAGATTGAGGGAATTGGTATTGGCGAATAATCATTTGGGAGGAGGAATACCAGAGGAATTTGGACAATTGGCAAATCTGGAGATATTGGAAATACAGAATAACAACTTCAATTCCTTTGAGAATTTAGGGATGATGGACACACGGGGTTTGTTGGTCTTTGATTATGATAAGGATGATGGTTCCCCATTGGATTTCAAGGATATCGATTATAGCGAGACCAGGATGGCGGACACGAAATTTGAAGATAATGAAGAATAGTTGGTTTTTAGTTTGTTTGGTTAAAAAGGGGCACAGTATGGCATCTGGGCATGCAACAAAAAACTAGACAAAAAGAAAAGAGATTATGCTGCTGGTTTTCGATTGTTCATTTCCCTTTCAGATTCTTCAATGGATTTTAAACCTAAGGCTGGGTGTAACCGTTTTCTATTGTACCAGGCTATCCATTAAATACAGATGATCCTGCTTGGCCCCTTTCGATACTGGCATTTATAGACCCATTCTACTTTTAAGGATCTGAAAAAGCATCCTGCTACCGTATTATCCCAACAATTTTCTTTTCTACCCATAGGTTGCTTTATTGGACCTTTATAAGATTTGATCAAATCTGTAAATTGACTACTAGCATATTGGGAACCTCTATCGGAATGGAATATTGAACCCCTTGTGGTTTGGTTTCGATTAACAGCCATTTTCCAAGCAGTAACAATAGTGCTTTCCGTGGTTAGGTCTTTACCAAAGGACCATCCCATTACCTTTCTATCGAACAAACCTATAATTAGGGTTAGGCACATCCAGCCTTGTTTTGTAGCTATATATGCCCTATCGGATACCCATACTTGGTTTTCCCTATCAACATCGAAGTTCTGATTTAGAAGTTCTGATTTAATAGATTTGGAGCTACGGGATATTTGTGGTTAGAATCAGTTAATGCCCTGAATTTATAAGAACGTCTTACAAGTAAACCTAATAATTCCATTAGCCTACCTATTCGTCCTCTAGAAGCAGAATGGCTGTATTTCCCCAATTCCTTTTTTGTTCTGGGTGCTCCATAGCCCCTGTAACTATCTTCGGATATTTTTCTTGTCGCCCTTGGAGAAGATGCTCACCGCCTTTTTTGATATATCACATTCCAATTGGGAATCTTTCGATTTCCTTTTCCCGAAAAACTATTCTTGTTGCCATATTGTTTTAATTCGTGACGCCAGTGGGATAAAGATGGCATGGAAATATCCAGATCTTTACAGGTTCGTTTTGTACTACCTTTCATAACTTAACCCTACAGCTTTTTGTTTGAATTCTTTTGTGTGAAAATTTCGTGGTTTTGATATTGTTTGATTTTATAAGGATATAAACCCGCTTCTTACTGTCCTGTCAAATGTAGTCCTTCCAGTTGTGTGTACGGCCCATCTATGGAATGCGTTTGAACTTTTTCAGCTTGCCCGAAAATTTCCGTTTTCTGCCCTATTTTTGTCTTTTTTACTTCCGTAGCCCTGCCATGCAATTAAAAAAAGCCTTCAATAGAACAAAAAACCACTTATTTTTCGCTTAAACCCAAAAAGTTTAAACGAGTTCATAATAATTTTAATAATTTTAGTAAAATTTAACCGATGACCCTTACAGTGACCAAACCGATAATAATAGTTGCTTTCTTTTTGTCATTTGCCTTTTTTGTATCCTGTAAGCCTTCATTGGGCACAGTGCAAAATCCAAATGGGGGGAAGGCCAATGAAGTATATACCGAGACCATTCCACTTACCACCGAATCCTTTGACATGGTCTTGATACCGGAAGGGGAATTCCTTATGGGGAGTCCAACGGACGAGAGTTACAGGAAAGATGATGAAGGCCCCCGGAAAAACGTTTCCATTGATGCTTTTTGGATGGGTAAATATGAAGTGACATGGAGTATCTTCGAGCTTTTCTTTAAACAGAACCAACAGCTATTCGAAAACCTGGAAACGGATAAGCGAAATGCAATAGATGCGATAACAAGGCCTAGTCCCCCTTACGAGGATCCTTCTTATGGTATGGGCAAGGATGATTTTCCTGCCGTGAGTATGTCGACCTACTCTGCCCTGGTGTTCTGTAAATGGCTTAGTGAGATAACAGGGAATTTCTATAGACTGCCCACTGAGGCCGAATGGGAATATGCCGCTAGGGCGGGATCGGAAACCATGTACGGGTTTGGGGATGCTATCGGGGACCTGGACAAGTATGCGGTCTATCATGGAAATTCGAACGGGAAGTATGCCAAGGTAGGTACCAAATTGCCAAACCAATGGGGGTTGTATGACATGCATGGCAATGTTGCGGAATGGACGTTGGATGAGTATAAGCCGGATGCTTATGCCACCACAGCGGATAAAAACCCTTGGGTCGTGCCAAAAGTGATCCATCCAAGGGTAATTCGGGGTGGCTCATGGGATGATGATGCGGAAAGTCTACGTTCGGCCGCACGAAGAGCCTCCAGTGTAAAATTACAAAAACGTGACCCACAGATACCAAAAAGCTTTTGGTGGTTCACCGATTCTAATTTTGTGGGGATGCGATTGGTAAGTCCCAAAGAAAAACCCACTCCGGAAGAGCAAAAAAAATTCTGGCAGACTGTTCTTGATGAGGGGTGATAAAAATTGTTCATATGAAAAATACGCTGTTTTTAATTTTGGTGTTCATTAATACCGTGATGGGGGTTGCCCAGGAAGATTACACTCTTACCGATAAAGGTGCGATAACGGTCGATGGTTCTTCGACCTTACATGATTGGACGGTAACCGCCAACTCGTATAGTGGCGGATTGGTACTCAACGATAAGCTCCTTGATTCAATTTCATTGGAAGTCGATGTTGTCGGGATTTTGAGTACACGGGGAGCGACCATGGATAAGAAGACCCATAATGCCTTGAAAATGGATGAGTTTCCCAAGATCAAGTTCGTGGCAAGGGATGTTGTCTTTTCCGAAGGGGACAACCAAGCTATTTCGGGCACGTTGAACATTGCAGGTGTAGGGAAGGATGTGGTGATCGAAACAGCTATACATAGGCCCGAGGGCCGTATTCGAATAACAGGGACTTATAAGATCACCCTTCAGGATTTCAACATGGAACCACCAACGGCAATGTTCGGTTCTATTGTTGTCGGGGATGATGTAACCGTAAACTTCGATTTGGTCTTTGCTAAATAGCCATACCCCATTTGGTCTATCTTATATTTGCCGGGAATTCACCTTGGCAAGGTCTTTATTGTTCTTTTCGTTGTTTTTTGGCTATTTGTCCGTTTGGTCCCAGAATAGGTTTGAATATTCCCACCAACAGATGGGTACCTGGATTAGATTGGTGCTGTATGCCCCCAATAAGGAAAAAGCCGATTCCGTATCCGTTTTGGCCTTTCAAAGAATAGATGGGCTGAATACGATTTTAAGCGATTATCTTTTAAATAGTGAGCTCAATCTGCTCAGTAATAAAAAAAGCGGGACCCATCAAGTAAGTGATGACCTGTATAGGGTATTGAAAAAGGCGGATAGTATCTCTAGGCTCACCGAGGGTGCCTTCGATGTTACCGTAGGGCCATTGACCAAGCTCTGGCGAAAGGCTGGAAGAACTAAAAAGATGCCTGGGAAAAGAGAACTGTCCAAAGCAAGGCAAAGCGTTGGTTATGGTCTACTGCATTTTACCGACCCTAACAAGGTTCGGCTCAATTCGGAAGGAATACAGTTGGATCTTGGTGGGATAGGAAAGGGTTTTGCTGCGGATGAGGTCATTAAGATTTTGGAATCAAAGGGTATCCATTCTGGTTTGGTGGATATGGGAGGGGATATACGTGTAAGCGACCCTCCCCCGGGAAGGGATTATTGGGTTTTGGGATTCTATTATTTTGACAGGTATGGAAAGGAGCATTTTCAAAGAATAAAGTTAAAAGAAGGTGCAGTGGCCACCTCGGGCGACCTGTACCGATTCGTTGAGATAAACGGCAGTAGGTTTTCCCATATCATCGATTCTAAAACAGGTGTTGCCTTAAAAGGAGGAATCCAAGTGACCACGATATCAAGATATGCTGCCGATGCCGATGCCTTTGCATCGGCATTCAGTGTCATAGGTCTTGATGAGAATGCCCTTAGGGATATGGATTGTCGGAATTTGGAAGTCTTTATGACGAATCAATCCGAAACAGGGTACAAGCATTGGGAAAGTCCAGGATTCGGACGGTTTTTAATAGTTGAATGATAGGAATAATACCAAATGATTTGGTATAAGATAACGACTAGATCTACCTTACGGGTAAATTTTGTTTCTTGATGGTATATTGCTCATACCAATCCCGTAAAGCCTAGGAAAGTCCGGCCACCAACAAATCGATCGGGACCCCTTTCCACTTTAGGTGTCTAGTAGTCCGTGGCGTTTTACCCCAACCGCGTTACAAGATTGCCTTTAGTTGACGATAGTCCGATCTACCGCTACCCATAACAGTTTCCTCGTTGGTCGGGTATCTGGCCCCACTCTCATAACAGGCGGGGCATCCATCACAATACCATGATGGCCGTTCATATGGCCCCACCATGAATCGAACAGCGTTTGCCGCATCTTTTCAATGTTCAACTTTTTGGAAAGTCCACGGCGAATCCCGCCCACTATCCTGTAATTGGTCAGCCGGTCGGCCCCCTAAATCGATACCACAAAAGAATTGATGGTCGATATTACCGTTGAGTTGTTCGACCAAACGCTTGCCGGAACATGCCGCGCAATGTTTTAAGAACATCAGGGCCGATTTTCCTTGTGGGCCAAAAACCGAAGTCGGGTCTTTTTGGGCATCGTTCGAACTCTTCTAGTTATGTAGTAAATGAAAAAACATGCCGGAAGTTGTCGATTCCGCATATCTTGGCCATACGTATTTAAGATGATACCCCGTTTTAAGGGTTGCAGAATCGTATCTATGGTTTTGTCTTATCTGGCTTACGGATTAACACGCCGAATATCAAATATTCATATTACTACTGAAAGTGCCCATTTATATCTATAATATAAGAAGGCCGGTTTCGTATGAATACGAAACCGGCCTTCTATTGTATATTGAACAAAATCAGAGTTTATACGAAATGCCGATCTTTCCTCCGGAAGTGATATTACCACCGCCAAATTCAAGATTGACCCCTAGTTTGTCTGAAAAATAATATCTGGCACCTATCTGACCGGCAAAGCCCATACCGGAACTGGTATTGCTGCCTATAAATCCATTAGGGTATTTATAGGAAAACGAATCATAGGCCAATGTGACACCAGCATATACATCAAAATTATCAGGGATGTCCAAAACCGTATTAAAATGATAATTACCATTGGCCCCTACACCGAACCAAGTACCTTTGTAATCACCGTAAGAACCCGCATTATAGGTCTCAGAGGCATAACTAACCTGTAAACCTACGGTGATGTCCTCATGCACACCATAATCAAATCCACCATAAAAAGGAACCCCCCAATCAGAGGTAAAACCAAAACCAGCATTGATCTGCGATTCCCCTTCCATAACTCTTTGCCCTAGAACTAGGCTAGTAGTAGCGACAAAAAACAAGGTTAAAATAATTTTTTTCATTTTGAATAGATTTTAAATTTAGTATAAACATACAAAAATATCTCCATTTCCCATAGTGGACATATTTAATTTTCGAAACCAGGAGCTGTATAATATTTTAAACGACCTTAGTTTTTTTACCATAAAACCATCCCGTACACATACCCTGTACAAAAGTGGATAAGCTCCGTCCTATCGTAAGAAAAGTTGTGCAAGAACAGGGTGTAGGGCATGTGGTAAATTTTATACAAGGGCGTTACCTGTTGGAATAGGTTGCAATCGTTCTATCCAAGAACCTATATGTAATGGTTTTGCAGGGGGATATTCCTGTTAAAAATACTTTCGGATTTTTGCGGCATCCTTCCGTAGAAACAAAAAATATAGTATAAATATTTGAAATACAGTTAATTGTATATATCTAAGTGGATTTGCTGTGAATAAGTTTGTGTGAATTAAAAGGAACTATTAACTTTGCCAGCTCAAAATGATTATTCTTATTAAATCTAAATCTAAATAAAATGAAACATACAATCCGCATATTATTAGTATTGTTTTTTGTTACAATTAGCTCTTATTCTCAAATAAAGGGGAAAATTGTAAATGAAAAGAACGAACCTTTATCGGAAGTAAATGTTTTGCTAAATGGTAGGATGAAAGGTGCGGAAACAAATTCAGAAGGAGTTTTTGAGATAAAAAATGTTAAAGGCAATAGAACATTGACAATATCCCATCTTGGGTACGATAAAAAGGTTTTAAAAGTACAGGCACCTATAAATAGTTTAATGATAACTTTAGAAAGTAAAAATACACCATTGGATGAAGTTGTTGTAGATGGCCAGTTAAATAAAAGAAGGACCCCCTCATCTTCTTTAAGGTTAAAAACAACTATAAGTAAATTGCCACAAAATATTCAAATAGTAACGGATGAATTATTAGAAACACAAATGATCACCAATATGCTTGATGGCCCTTTTAAAAATGTGAGTGGTGTAAGTAATATAGAACACTGGGGGCACTTTGCAAGAATCAATATGAGAGGTTTTAGATTACCTGCATTTAGAAATGGGGTAAATACCCAAGACAAGTGGGGACCTTTATCCGAAGATATGTTTATGGTTGATAAAATAGAATTTGTTAAAGGGCCATCAGGATTTATGATGGCTGCAGGTGAACCAGGTGGTTTTTATAATGTGGTAACAAAAAAGCCTACAAAACATAAAATAGGAAAAGTATCTGTATTGGTCGGCACTCAAGATACTTATAGGGGAGCTTTTGATTTTGGTGGTAAAATAGGAAATAATGAACGTTTTTTGTATCGATTGAATACGATGTATGAATCAAGAGGCACACATCTAAAACATCAAGAACCAGGAACCAGGTTTGGTGTTGTTCCTGCTTTGTCTTGCCAGATAACCCCTAAAACAAAGTTTTTAACAGAATTTTCTTATCAAAAGGTCAAAACATATATTGGTAGTGCCTATGTTTTTAATACGCCAGATAAAGGTTATGGAAGTTTGGATAGAAATTTTTCGATGGTCGATAGTAAATATCCTAGAACTAATATTAATGAAACTAGTTTATTAAATCAGTTAACACATGATTTTAATGATAATTGGTCAGCAGAACTAAAATATATTTCAATGAATTATGACCAAGAGGGGATATCAACTTGGACTTGGGCATTGGATGATACAGGAAATGCCGACAGACGTGTAAGTAAATGGGACGCCATTTCTGAAGGCAATTACTTCCAAGCTTATATAAACGGTAATTTTAATACAGGTGGTTTACAGCATAAGGTTTTGGTTGGTTACGATTTTACAGACAAAAAATATTGGGCCCATGACTTTTATACTCCCATAATTGTAGATACGACCAAGCCTTTTAATGTTAATGCACCTCATTATGGTGATTTCCAATTTCCTGCTGTTAATAGGGAACCTGGTTCTATAAAGGATATTGATGGTGTTTATAATTATGGTTCAAAAATCAATTCAGCTTACGCACAAGATGAATTAAGTTTCCTAGAAGACAGGATTAGACTCACTATAGCTGGAAGATATACAAAATTAGCAGATAAACCATATAATAAAGAAGAACCTGTTAACTACGAGAAATTTACTCCCCGTATAGGATTAAGTGCGGACATTTTACCACAATTAACAGTATATGGCCTGTATGACCAATCGTTCTTACCTGCATCCGGGGCAAAAAGGGATGGTTCAAATTTAGTCCCTATTGAAGGAACAATTTATGAGGGAGGATTAAAAAGTTCTTTATTGGATGACAGGGTAACAGCTTCTTTGAGTGTTTACAACATCACTAAAAATAATATTACAGTAACAGACCCTACTAGTAATGAATTTGTTGTTCAATTAGGCGAATTACAATCTAAAGGGTTTGAATTCGACTTACAAGGAAAAATAACTGAAGAATTGAACCTTATATTAAATTATGCGAATACTAATGTTGAAATCACAAAAGATACAGACCCTAATGTTGTTGGTAATAGAATTGCAGGTCATGCAAAGCATATAACAAATGGATGGTTATCATATGATTTCAATAAAAATTCTTCCTTAAAAGGTTTTAGGGTATCGCTAGGTTATCAATATCAGGTAGATAGGTCTTCATGGGCCTGGGGAGCGGAAAACGAAACAGATTTGCCAGATTACTTTAGAATGGACGGTGCTATAAATTGGCAAAATGACAAGTGGCGAGTGGGGTTGAATATTAATAACATCTTAGACGAGTATTTATACTCTGGCGCTAATTACGGTTCTTATTTATACTGGCAGTCAGAACCAGGTATAAATGGAAGAATCTCTATTTCTTATAACCTTTAAACATAAATTAGATCAGTAACCCTTGTTTTTTAAGGGTTGCTGATAAAAAAACCAATTACCAATATGATTAAAAAAATAATTACATTGTTCATTTTTATGTTTGGGATTTCCCCATTATTTGCACACTATATATGGTTAGAGACTGCGTCAACGGGAAAACTAAATAAAGAACACACTGTACGGGTCTATTTCGGAGAATATACTTATGGGAAAATTGAGAAAGTTGATGATGAAGCTTTTCAGAATGTAAAAGATTTTACAATTTGGGTTGTTTCTCCCAACGGAACAAAACAAAAGTTAAAGCCAGTTGCGAAAACTGATTTTTATGAAGCGACATTTGTTCCTACGCAAGACGGAACATATACAATTACCTTGGATAATAAAAATATGGATGTATTAGATTACACAAAGTATGATTATGCCATATTTAAACCTCAATATCATGCAAAGACAAAAGTGGTAGTAGGGGAGGTTGTTAATGAAACAAAACCAACCAACCCCAACAGTATAGAGATTATAGATGTAAGTAAATCATTGGTTACACAGAATAGTGAGGTAATTTTAAAGGTGTTGTACAAAGGAAGCCCGCTTATGGATAACGAGGTTAGTATTTTTATCCAAGACTTATGGAGTAAGAAACTAACCACAAATGAAAAGGGTGAAGTTAGTTTTAAATTACCTTTTAAAACGACCTATACGATAGAAACCACATTTGAAGAGAAGACCCCAGGGAAATTCAAAGGAAAAGATTATGCGCTAACCTGGCATTGTGCAACCTATTGTATTAAACTCCATCATTAATTTGAATTGTATTTTTCATGCTTAACGCTTACTTGTCGTTTAGGTTTTATAGGTGGTAATTGGCCCCCATGGGGTTTTTTTAAAGTTCATGGTTTGTTTAAGGTTTTGTCTAAAGACAGGCTATTGGGAATCCAACAAATTATATGTTCCCTGTTGGGTGTGGTTTTAATTATTATAAATTTGGGAAACAACATTGGATTTAAGTTTTCCTGTGTTGTTTGTTTTATGTAAAAAATGATATTACCCATACTTTTTACGATATTCTGCGGAACTTTTTGTTTGTACCATACTTCAAAAAAGGCAGTTTTAAGCAACAAGTTGGCCATTGAGAAGTGGCTACAGGCGAATCCTAAGGCCGCTAAGATCTTAGGGGCGGTCCTGTATGTGATTTCATTGACCATTGCAATACGGACATTCGGACTTACAGCAGGGATCTTATACTGTTTCTTGCTTATCTCGGTAATATTAAGTTTGTTCATTGTTTTGGCACCAACGAAAAAAATCAACTATAAGCACCTTATAGGAATTTTTGTTGTTTTGGCGATAATCCAATATTTTAATTGATAAGGATGCCGGCAAACCCTAAGTATTTGAATAAATCACCTTGGCAACGATTCGCCAAGTTGTCCGCAGGGGTTATCGGCGGATATATTATCTCAGCATTGTTGCATATGGTTTTGGCATTGGCACTTCCCTTTCATAAAGAAATGTTGATCTCATCGATATTCACCCTATATGTAGTTTGGGTGGTCTTACTGATCGTGCCATATTTGTTTAAAAACGGGTGGATGGCCTGGATAGTGTATTTAGGTGCCATCCTTGTTTTATACGGGTTATATTATTTGGCCAACCAACATAATCCATTCATATAATGGGAAAAAGGAACTACAATGTATTTTTTAACACACATACCGTTAGTGGTATTGTGATAAGTGTTGGCCTGTTCATCATCTTTTTCACAGGTTCTTTTTCTTTCTTCAAGGAGGAGATCGGATCTTGGCAAAAAGGGGAAAAGGTAAATCACGGTCCCATTTCAGAGGTGGACTGTGATGGTATAATACGGAAGTTACATCAGGAACATAATCTTAACGGACGAGATCTTGATATTTATTTTGAAGGCAATCTTGATGTTGTTCGTATAAGTTTAGGTAAAACAAAGGATACGATCAATAACCCAGAAGGAACGGCAGGAGCGTATTATTATCTAAACCTAAAGGATTTCACTACCAAGGATTATTATGAAAACTATAATTTGGGGGAGTTTTTATACCGACTGCATTTTTTGGATCCTTTTGTATATCCGATAGGGCGTTATCTGGCAGGTCTAATAGCCATTTTCTTTGTTTTTGCCATTATTACAGGTACGATCGTACACTGGAAGAAAATACTTCCGGATTTTTATAGTTTCAATCCGAGATCAATGCTTAAAAAAATGTGGACGGACGCCCACACTGCATTGGGGATTATTGGGTTGCCATTCCAATTTATGTATGGAATTACGGGTGCCTTCTTTATTATTGGTGTTTTGGCCCTGCTCCCTGCAAGTATTCTATTCAATAATGATCAACAGAAAATGATGGAGGAAATGCGGCCAAGGCTTAAAACATACGAGTGGAAAGCCATGACATCGGAAAAACCACTTTCTGTAAATACGTTGATCGAAAGAACAGAAGACCTATGGAGTGGTTTTAATGTTGAAACTATCTCGGTTTCTAATTTTGGAGGGGCGGATATGAAGTATACCATATACGGGGAATTGGATACCAAAAAACGTTTTATAGGGGTGGGGCGGGTTGCTTATGATGCTTATTCCGGTAAGGCCATGTATGAAAAGGATCCCAATGAATTAAATTATTTAGAGGATTTCCAAGTTGTTTGGGGGCGTTTGCACTTTGCTGATTTTGGGGGGATCACAACAAGGATCATCTATTTTATTTTTGGGATCCTTACTTGCTTTGTCATTATCACAGGTGTTCTGGTCTATATAGAGGCAAGAAACAAAAAAAGCATGACATTGAAACAGCGTTTGTATACTGCAAGGGTAGGGCATATCTATCTTGCTATTTGCCTATCAATGCTTCCTGTCACTGCCCTGTCCTTTCTATTTGCGAGGATAACCAATGGGCAATTCGAGAGTCCACAAAATGCCTTTTATTGGTTCTATTTCGTTACTTGGGGCATATTCGTACTTTTTTACTACGTTAAAAGAGATAATTATTTCACCAATAAGAACACCCTATTGCTCGGTGCTATTTTCGGGTCTTCAGTCCCAATTGTAAATGGGATCACATCGGGAAATTGGTTTTGGAACACTTTTGCGGAAGGCCAGTACGGGATTTTGTCGATTGATGTCCTTTGGACTGTAATTGCTGCTTTTTCGCTGCTATTCTATTTGACGATAAGACCAGGGATAAAGGATAAAAGCACCTTTGCCAAGAACCCAATAGATTATAAGGCCCTAAAGGCTGAAGAAGCCAAGGTTTCACGTTAAAACCGTTGCCGTTTATTGGCGTAACGGTTCGTAAAACGATAAAAATCAATTTTTTGGATTTTTTAAATGGACGGGGAATCAAAAAAAAGTGGTTCTTGGTATGTTTCAATCCAAAAACCAATCGTATATTTGCGATAACAGATATGAAAAGAAGTTTAGGGGATATAGCGTACAATGAGGATAACGAAGCCTTGGCGAAATTCGCAAAAGCTTTAGGGCATCCCACACGTATTGCCATTTTAAGGCATCTTGAGAACCAATCGTGTTGTTACACGGGTGATTTGGTAGAGGTGTTTCCCTTGGCCCAATCCACAGTTTCCCAACACCTTAAGGAATTGAAAAATGCGGGTCTTATCCAAGGGGAATTAAAACCGCCCAAAATAAAATACTGTATTGATCAGGAAAAATGGAACATTGCAAAATCACTGTTCGAACAGTTTTTTGATTGATTTTTTTTAGTGATGATCAAGATTGTCCGTTGACGATGAACAAACATAAATAGTATGGCCAAAGTAATTAAAGTATTGGGGACAGGTTGCCCAAAATGCCAGTCAATGGCAGGGGTTGTTGAAAATGTAGTATCGGAAAACAACATTGATGCAACTATTGAAAAGGTTGAGGATATAATGGAAATCATGAAGTTCAATGTAATGACAACGCCGGCATTGGTAATAGACGATGTCATTACGATAAAAGGCCGGGTGCCCTCAAAGGATGAGGTATTGGCACTTTTGGATTAATTGGAACAGATTCCATGAAATGCCAGAACAAAGTTCCGTTTATCCCGGGTCGGGATACCGACATTCACACAAGGCGATCAAGTATAGATCTTGGAACGATTTCAGTCACCCCTGGGGTTTTCCAAATAAATACCATTGGATTGTTCGTCGGTGCTTTTTGTACCTGTATGTTTAGGAATGGTGAACATTTTTTTAGTATGACCAATACGATTGCGGATGTTTGATTGGGTTCAGGACATAGCGGATGGGTTCGTTTATGATCTCCTGGGCCTGAATGAAAAAGAGCGTTTGGCAGAAGCCCTCAATTTCTTTATCTACGACACAATAAAGATCTTGATACTTCTCTTTGTCGTTATCTTTTTTATGGGGGTAGTCAATAGTTACTTTCCCATAGACAAGGTTAAGAATTATCTGTCAAGAAATAAACTGTATGGTTTGGAATACCTGATGGCAAGTCTTTTTGGGGTGGTGACACCTTTCTGCTCCTGTTCGTCGGTTCCCTTGTTCATTGGCTTTGTAAGAGGGGGTATTCCTTTGGGGGTAACCTTTTCGTTCTTGGTTACCTCACCCTTGGTCAATGAAGTTGCAATCGGTCTTTTTGTTGGTTTGTTCGGAATCAAAACGACCATTCTCTATGTGGTCAGTGGTGTTTTGTTGGGCACTGTTTCCGGTGTGATCCTCCAAAAGTTGAAACTGGAACCCTATTTGACACCTTGGGTAAAGGAAATCCTGGCGATTGCACAAAAAGAACAGGATGCCTTTAAGGCCGAAAAACAAACCCTAAGACAACGACTGCCCATAATTTGGGCCGAGGTGCTGAAAATACTTAAAGGGATCATTCCCTATGTATTGGTAGGAATCGCCATTGGCGGACTGATGCACGGTTACATCCCGGAAGGTTTCTTTGAGCAATATATGGACAAGGACAATCTTTTTGCCGTACCTATCGCTACTGTTTTGGCCGTGCCCATGTACTCCAACGCATCGGGGATACTCCCTGTAGTTCAGGTATTGGTCGCAAAGGGTATTCCCTTGGGTACTGCAATCGCTTTTATGATGGGGGTTGTCGGCTTATCGTTGCCAGAGGCAATGCTGTTAAAGAAAGTGATGACCTTGAAATTGATCGCGGTCTTTTTTGGTGTGGTCACACTCTGTATTATTATTTCAGGATATTTGTTCAATATATTATTATAAACCATAAATCAATAAAAATGAAGACAATCAATCTTTTTTCAGTTTTAGCAATCAGTTTAATGTTTACGTTTTGCAGTGGGCAAAACAAAAAGGGGAACAATACGTTGGACCAAACCGTTTCTAAAATAGAAGTTTTCGACTTCCATTCCACGCATAGATGTATGACCTGCAATGCCATTGAGACAAATACGAAATATACGTTGGACACATATTTTTCAAAGGAATTGAAGGAGAATAAAATCACATTCCATGTTGTTAATGTGGATGAAGAACAGAATGGGGAAATTGCCGAAAAATTTGAGGCATCCGGAACATCGTTGTTCTTGAATGTGATAAAGGACGGTAAGGAAACCCAAATAAACCTGACCGAATTCGCTTTTATGAAAGGAAGGGACCAAGACGCTTTTTCCAAAGGACTGAAGGCTAAGATCGACACGGAACTAAAGGCTCTTTAAATGGATTTTTTGCAATCCCTTCTAGAGAATTACAATATCCCTATCTTATCGGCATTCATACTCGGGCTAATGACGGCTGTTAGCCCTTGTCCTTTGGCGACGAATATAACCGCAACCGCATTTATCTCGAAGAATATTTCGAGCAAACGGAAAGTTTTTTTGAATGGGCTGTTATATTCTTTTGGAAGGGGGGTTAGTTATACCGTAATCGGACTGATATTGTATTTTGGGGCAAGTAAGTTTCATATTGCCCGGTTTTTCAATCAGAACGGGGAAAAATATTTGGGTCCCTTATTGATAATAACAGGATTGATAATGCTGGATATTATCAAACTGAATTTTTTGGGAAAATTGGATTTTCAAGAAAGAATGTCCGAAAAATTCAAGGACAAAGGTCTCTTGGGCTCATTTTTGATAGGTGTCGTTTTCGCTTTGGCATTTTGCCCATACAGTGGGGCATTGTTCTTTGGCATGTTGATCCCAATGACAATTGCATCGGCAGACGGACTTTATTTGCCGATAATCTTTGCATTCGGAACAGGATTGCCTGTAATCCTTTTTACCTACTTATTGGCCTTTACAGCCGGGAAGGTCGGTGTTTTCTATAATAGGATCACGAAAATCGAGAAGGTAATGCGGATAGTCGCGGGTGTTGTTTTTGTATTGACCGGGTTGTATTATGTTTCCATCTTTATAGGGATATTGGAATAGCGGATACTGGCAAGTTTAGGGGAGGTACGAATACACAATGATATGTAGGTTTCCGTTTAGGAAATCCCCTCAATGGATTATGTACATTATTGCCATCTCACCCTTCTTTATGGGTCGGTTTTATCCGGCCAGAGCCCATTCTACATGTATAGGCTTCTGGGGCTGGCCGGCATTTTACCCTGGACTGTTCAACAACACCTATTGGGGGGTGATGCTATAAAATCGTTGGATCCCGAAAGAGGGCGATATTAGGCCTGGTCCCTGGTTTCCAAATATGTAAATCGGGTAAGAGTCAGCTGCACTATTCTGGTTTGTTGCCGGACTTGTTGTATTTTTTGTGCTCTATTTTCTTATTTTCCAAAATGGCATAGAATTTTCGAGGGGATATTTTCAAGTCCTTAGTGATCTCCCGTACTTTTTTCTTCCCTTTCTTATAGAGTTTTAGGTTGTCATTTACCTTTTTGTTGAAGTAATGTTGTTTTAGTTTGTCAACAACCTGTAATTCAGTCAAATTCGCTTTACTTGCATAGATTTCCAATTCAGACTTAACTTTCGATAAAGTGTTTTTCATAGGTGTTATCTTAGTTTGTTGGACCAATGAATGGCAACGTTTGTCGTGTGGTCCGGAAACTAAAGCTAATAAATATATTCCCGAATATAAAATTCAATAGGATTTTTATAGGTTGTTTTGTGCCGATAATTGGTTTTACGTTGTTGCGGGGTGTTCTTGATCACAGGGCGATAGCCAAAGGGTTTGGTCTTGGGTAATTCCCATTTGGGAAAAGACCAAAATTTCGACAATCGTTAAAGGCGCTATTTTCCTTACGGGACGATTACTGATATACTTTTACAAAGTCCACTATCATTTGGACAGGTAAGTCATCTGCATTTACCTCACCGACCCACTCCCCCCCAAGTTGTTGGTCGATTAAAATATAAAAGGGTTGGTCGAATGGCCATTGTGATGGGTCAACCCCATCTATCCTTGGGTATACAAAAGTTTCGTTACCGTTTAAGGTAAACACCAATTTGTCTGGATACCATTCCAGACCATAGGTGTTAAATCGGTTGATATCCACATTTGTGGTTCCATAGTAGGGTGGATTGTCTTTCTGATTCAGCTCCAAAGTATAATAGGAATGTGTGGTTTGGTAGATGATATCGTCAAAATTGAGGTGTTCCATAATGTCGATCTCACCATTTCTTGGATAATCCCCATATATTTTATTTTCGGACAGCATCCACATTGCAGGCCATGAACCTTGGGCACATTCTAATTTGGCACGTATCTCGATCTTACCATATTCAAAGGCAAATTTCCCCTTACTATATATTCCCCCTGTCAAAAAAGGCCTTGGGTCGCTCAAGGTGTCGGGATTGACAATCCCTTTTAAGAAAAGTTTTCCATTTGAAACGGCATGGCATTGTGGGCCAGTTGTCATATGTTTGCCCCAGTCCGCATTATTGGGTGGGATCCGGCTCCATTTTGTAGTATCTATCCCGGAACCTTCAAAATCGTCCTGCCAGATTATCTGCCAATCTTTTCGGTCAGGCTCAACTGTTGTGATGCTTCTTTTACATCCCAATACCAAGGCTGTTAAGATTGATATTTGTAAATAGTACTTCCTCATCTACAATCCAGTTTGGATTTGTCCATTTTTTATGAACCTATACAGGGATGGATTTTATGTCTTGCCCCTTCTACCCTAAAAGTAATGAAATCTTGAAATCAAGCAATCTTTATATCATAAGTGAATATAAACCTATCGAAAAGCTTTTGCCGGCCATGTCTTATATATGGCTATCCTTTATTTAAGTTTGAAAAACCACCGTCAAAGACAGCGGTCATGTTTTAAAGGCTATGCCATTTTTTAGGTTTACCATCTAAAACTTTTTAAGATGTGTAAATATAGAAAATTAACACACATGTATTACAGATGTGACTATCACATTGTATTCACGCCGAAGAATCGTTTTCAGGTACTTGAAGGTGTGGTCGAATCTTTAGTTGGACATGATTTACAGGTTATTGGTACATGGAAAGATGTTCAAATTCAAGGGCTGAACGTTCAAGAAGACCATATTCATTTGGTTTGTCCAGTTCCACCAAAAGTATCCATTTCAGGGTATATTGGTATTTTGAAGGGTAAGCTGGCAATCAAACTGTTCAAAACTTATCCGAATTTAAAACAGGGACCTTATTGGGGCAATCACTTTTGGTCAAGGGGATATTCTGTGGGTACGGTTGGTTTGGATGGGAATATGACCAAGCGTTATGTGAAATGTCAAGAACATCATTGAAGGGTCTTATCTGAAAATCAAAACCTCCGTTTTTAACGGAGGTTTTTTATTTTCCAACCAAGATTTTGATTTTCCCTCCGCCAAGGTCCCATTTGTTTTTTCTTAAAAATGTTGATAGGCAGACCAAATTTATTTGTGCCTTCCCATAGAAGAATGTATGTAAAGGAAATAAAGACGCTATAATACCCAAATCCTGCTCCTGAATGGGTCCAATTTGTGAGGGTCAATACGCTTACCCTGTCATATCATTCCGAGTATTTTTTGATCAACCTTACCATTAGGTCGTTAAGGTGCTCTACCTCGTATTGCCCTACACTTGGCTTCAAATGTCCACCTCCGATCCCACTATCGTTTGTGATAAACACATAAGTGGCGTTAGTGGAAATCGCCATGAACCGCATTAGAAACTCTGTCTCCCTATCAATCCCACTAGCGGTAACGGGAATTATCTTGATCCCTTTCCGGGCAGCATCCTTAATGGAACCATGGATGTTTTCAACAATTTTAGCTGTATAGTGGGGTGGGGCATCCAATAATAGAAAAGCAATTCGGGTTCTAGCGGTATTTGACCATTGCAATTCATTTATCCCGGTATTGAGGGCGGTATGCACCGCTTCGGGAAAATCATCCCCACCATTTGCATCCTGCCTGTTAATGAAGTCGATCGTATTGTTCAGATCACTTGTGAATTCCGATTTCCTCGTAACATAATCATCCCCCTCATCCCTATAAAAAACGGTGGAGGTATATATGTCAAGGTTTGAATCATCACGCTTTACACTATCAATAACACTTTTCAGGTCAGCCTTCAAAAAATCTATCTCATCTCCCATAGAGCCCGTAGCATCTACAATAAATGATAATTCAACCTTTTTTATATCCCCGATATTGGAATTGATCTCTATTTCATTTATTCCATCTTCGATCAAGACGGGCTCTTGGTCTTGTAGTTCATCATTTACTTTCAGGGAAAGGGTACTTAGATCTATTGACTTATCTTCCTGGAACAATCCGACCCATAATTCAGCATAACCAAAGTTGTCCGTCCTTGCTGTCCAGATTACCGTTTCATTCCTTAAAAGTTCAACTTTTGCATTTACCTGTGGAATGCCATTATCCCTTACGGCAACCGACATCCTTTTCTTTGTGTGAAAACCCCAATATTCGGGCATTGATGAATATTCCTGTTCATTTAACAGGTTCCCCCAAAAATCCCAGTTCGATAGATCGTTCCATTCCCCGGCCGTTATCAATCCATACTGGCCTTGGTCCCCGTTGTTGGGCCCATACTGGCCTTGGCTCCCGTTGTTGGATCCAGGTTCACTGGAATATTCATCCTTTGACATTAAATCACCGCCGGCCTCACTGTCGTCCTTATTACATGAGCCAAAGATCGATAATAAACCAAGGATTGTTAGGGTAGCTATATTCTTCATGATGTCTTTTTTAATATTCTTTGTTCTGTAATGTGTTTTATGATGTTTATATGGCACTGTAGGATATTCTTTATTCAATACTGAAATAATATTCCTTTTCAGACTCGTTCAACAACCTCCAAGAAACATTGTCACAGCTATTGAACCCAATTTGACCAGGGTGGTCCTCCAGTGGGTATCTGGCTATTATAAATTCGTTTCTGTCCGGGTTTTGGATTATCCCATTTTGCCAACTGACCACATAATCCCCCGTTATTATGGGTTTTAGGCCGATTCGGTAACTGTAATACATATCGTTGCTTTCCAATTCGGGAAAAATATCCAATTCTGCATTTTCACATTGTGGAAGAAATGAAAATCGACCTTTATCGACAATGAGTTCAAATTGATCAATGGCATCCTTACAATTAGAGGTGTTTGTGGGTTCGATAAACTTATAGATTGAAAAAATGTCGCATTGGGGAATATCGTTGAAAATAGAATCATTGACCGACCGATCAAAAATATTGCCCGATACCTTTCCACTGATCCAAATCGTATCGTTGGTCGAAAAACTCGATCCGGGTGTTACCTTTATCTTGTACGGGTTGGGAACCAATGTGTCTTCGATATCGTCATCGCATTGAAATGCCATTAAGAAAGGTGCGATTACCATAAACCTGATTATTCCCTTAAGCATATTGTCCTTTTCCTGTTAGATGTTGAATCCTATGAAAGGTTGCGTTTTCCCATACCCAATGGTTCTTGGGGATCAAGTACATGGTCTGTTGGACAAAGGCCAACAGGTGTTAAGTTGAAAAAGAGGATTTCTTGGGAAACACCGGTTTGGTATTTGGCAAAAAAATCATTGGTCCGGTACTGAAAAAAGTAATGAATGTTGTGAAATACCACCCAAAGCAAGTCCTATGCGATAGAGGACTCCCTCCAGTGCTTTACCCTAAGTTTAGGGGCGATAGGGAAGGGGTGTGCTTTTTGGAATACCCGTGCGATGTAGGATATATGGTCGTTTACCTCAACGCCATAATCGATATGCTTAGGGGCGATAACCCATGAAGGTCGAATTTATTCTCCAAACCCAGTTTCCAATGTATCGATGAAACCTGTTATTCCTATTCGTCCAATTGAAATCGCAGAACTGTTTTTAGTTTGTCCTCTGCCACTTTTCTAAAATCGGATAAATATATTTCCCGATGTGCTTTCGATTTCCTCTTTAGGCTTAAATCACCAACCATCGCTTCCATTTGTTTGAAACTTTCAGGTTCATTGTCATAACTGCCTGTGTGTAACATCTGGATACATTTGCCCTCTTTTATTTTTCGGAATTCCACTTTATCCAAAAGTGGGTGTGGTTTTTTCCTTTTGGTAAGTTCTATCATCCCATTAAAAAAGTCGGGACTTACAAAATCGGGCTGCCTTATCATTAAGTCAAACACAAGATCATCCTTGTTTATCCTACCTTCGGCATTTGGTCTGGCATTTTCCGAAATATCCCAAACACCTTCCAGAGGATATACGGTCCAATCCTGATAGGCCTTGGGAGGGGTTTCCACTTTTTTGATATTCATTTTAATGGCATAGGCTACATTATACAATACACTTATATGTTCCGAAAACAAATCACTATTGGGGTTTCCCTCCCCGCTCAATGTTATGAACCGATACTCGGGAATGTTGACCAATTCCGGTTTGTTTTTAGGTAGATAAATTGATTTCTCTTTTTTCCTCCATTCGTGTTTCATTTCAAATTTCTTTTGTGCTTGTTTATTTTCCTGATCGCCCAATCGTAATGGCTCGATGTGGCAGAGACACAATAAGAGCCTACACTTGTTGTTCCCGTCCAGGAAAAATATTTATTGGTAAACAGTTCTTCGTTTGAGAAGGATTCGATTATTCCCAGTACTTCGGCATGGCTGTTTTTGAGCATTTCCACAGCTTCATCATAGGGTGTTTCTTGGTGTTCCCCCCAAAATTTGACATTCATTCCCGCTATGGTCTTAAAAGTATAAGGCTCAGGCAGGAACTTCACTTCTTCACCGGATTTGTTTTTATTTATCCAGTTGATCAATAGCTGATGCCATTCGTACAGATGGATCAAGATATCCCGTACATTTTTATCCCTTCCCCAATGGGCTTCCTTTAGATTGGGGTTGTTGGAAAAATCAAATTCGGTATTCGATTCTTTTTCCGTAAGTCCATCGATTACCTTCCAAAGTTTTTCGAAATTGGTATTGGCAGCTTCAATCAGATCTTTTTTTGTGGTTGGTCGTGCCATAATGTTTTTTTATTAAGTTGATAAATTATATTTATTGAATGGGAATATATATTTCCGTTAATGGATCTTCCTCTTTTGCCCCATCAGGGCTGTTCACATATTTCTCAAAGGGATTGCTATTACGGATTTTGGTATAGTGCCCGGGCAACCAGTCCGAATAGATGGCCTGATACATGTTGTTTAAGCCTGAATAGGCTCCTTTGTGTATGAACATCGCAAACTTGCCTCCGTCGATCCTATAGGTTCCAAATTCCCCGTTCGCCTTTATTTTCTTATCTGTTGAAATACAAGCGTAAAAACGGCATTTGTCTTCTTCCGTAATATTGGGGTCATCAAAACTTAAGCCGATATGTTCACTGTCCTTATTGATCAAACCTTTGTCATTTGCGAACGAATGCAATTTTCCCCAAGCGGTTTCATAATCCAATGTTGAGCCGTATTTGGCGATAATACGTATATAGACCAAACTCTTTGGCCTTACCTCGACAATCTTAGGCTCTAATTCGATAAAATCGTGGTTTGGCTTGGTTGGTCTTGATGATAGATAGGTGTTCAGGTTCCTAAAGGCGGATGGGTTTATGCCAAAATGCTTTTTGAATGCCTTGGATAGTGAATGTTGTGACTGGTAAGCTGTCTTATCGGCAATTTCGGTCAATGTCCGATTGGAGACCTGTAGCAGATGGGCCACCCGTTCCATCTTCAAACGTGTTATATACGCCCCTATGGGTTCCCCTATATAGGATTTGAAAATCCTGCAAAAATGAAATTCGGAGATCATCGCCACTTTAGCTATTGTTTTTAGATCAATGGCTTCATCCAAATGCCGGTCGATATAATCAAGGGCAAGGTTAATGGACTTGTTATATTCGTTTCGGGTCACTTCTTTCATATAGAAAATATAACACAAAAATAAGTATGAAACCAATTGAACAACTTATCCGATCTTGCTATTTTTAATTATAGGGCGACAGCCAAAAGGGGTTTGATTCCCCGAGATTTGTCCCGGAAACGGAGTCTGTGTATGTAAATAAACATTCCATACAATCAAGACAGAAAGGATAATCCGGGATTAGTGAAACCACCAACCTCTTAATATGGTAGATCGAACGTGATTTCGTGCCGTTTACGGTCCTGTATTAGCGGTAGTGTCTATTCCACAATCACTTTTTGTACCGAAACCACACCTTCTGGATCTGTAACCTTCACAAAATACATGGCGGTTGGTAATTCAGGGACCTCGATAGTGGCAGAACCTTCAGGGAGGTTCAGGGTGCGGTATATCTTTCCTGAAACATCCATGATCTCAATTGTGTCCCCCATTTTTAGTCCGGTAATTTGTATTTTATCTTGGGCAGGATTTGGAATTACCCTAAAAGAACCCTCATTTATTTCCAATGGGTTTAATGAATTATGATGGCCAGGCACCCAATAATTGCCGGAAATGGTAATCATTGAAAGCATTTTCAATGTGTTTGAATAATAGCCATCATTACTGGAGAAGGGTGTTCCGGTCAATTCCCCATATAAATTGTTCAGCCATTCCTGTTGGCTTGGGTCTGCCATTGCCCCAACAGTAAATGGCCCAATGAAAGCAGGATCGTTCCAAGTATGGATCGCAGTCCCATTCAGCTTATAACCATTGGAGATATTGCCAACCTGGGAGGATGTGGTTGAAATTAGCCAAGAGTTGATGTTCTTGATGGCTGTTCCGGCCCTGGGATCCCCATTGACCAGATAATCCACACCAAGTCTCCAAGGGGTACGACAGGCATTATAGTAATAGTCCCCATCATTACCACCCTCCAAAAGGTTTGGATTGGCGGGGCCAGGGGTTGTGTTTACATTAATGATGAAATCCGGTAGTAAACCTGTAACCGGACTGTGGTTTGTCTGTATATCCTGGACAAGGGAATAACAAGTGTTTACGACCTTGTCCCAACCAGGATTTCCGGTAATATCCCCGAAGGCTTTAAAATGGTCTATAATAAAATCGGATGTTCTTGTACTATAATAAAAGTTTGGCCCGGAAATGTTGGACCAGTCCCCTAGTTTTACAGACCAATTATCCTGATTGATCTCATCGGCAAAAATAGCATTGATCATGGTAGTTGCTTCCTGTAGGTAATTGATGGCGCCATTGCTGCCCCATTGGGCATCGGCCAGAAGTAGGCCAAAAGCAATGTCGATATCCCCGTCACTGGCAGAATCGTCACCGGGGCTGGGAGTGTCGCTACAGGTAATCTGTTGCCAGTCCATAAGGTTGGGGTTGATATTACTTGGGTGTGCTTTAAAGAAATTGAATAAGCCGTCGAAATAAGTTTGGGCATTATTATCAAACCCTGCCATAAAAGCAGTGATCACCATGCCATAACCTTGGGCCTCTGAAACATTGATGCCACTAGAGCCATTATTGGAATAGATATAATATTGGTTAGGGCTGCCACAGTCATTTTTCAGGTATGTGTCTTTCCAATTATCATAAAATGAAGAGGTATGGCTGTCCAATTGTGATTGTGTATGATTATTGGGCTTAATATGGTTTTCGGTATAGGCCGTATGGTTTGGGTACGGGATATTCTGGGCTATTCCTATTGGGCATAAGAACGGTAATATGATGCTGAGTATGATAAATTCTTTCATGATGGTATACCCTTAATTATTGAAAGAGGGCCGTATAGGGTTGGTTTCGGGAAACCATTTATGGTTTTACAGTACCCCAAAGTTAATTAAAGTTGGTTTACTTCAGGGAAATCCCATCGCAATTGTTTCTGTAATTCCCCTATTGTATCGTCGGTCGGGCCTTGAATGTTCCCGGTTATCCTTTCAATATCCCGATCCCACCATTTCAACTTCAATAGCTTTTCCATCTTGTCTTTGGAAAATCTTTTTTTTTTGATTTCCTTGGCCGGATCCCCACCAACAACCTGCCAAACGCAGTTCTGCCTTGTGAACGAAATTAAGCAACAATGATTTGGGAATCCGGCAAATGTTTATGGTGGGTCCCCAGATTATTGTTCGTCGACCAGGTAGTGTAGCTACCGTAGGTTGGCGGATCTATTGGATTGGGGGTTCAGGAAGCAGGCCGTTAGGGCACATTTACTTGTGGGGTGGGGTGCGGCATGTAGCAACACAAATCAGCTTCAGCTGAATGAGCCCTAATGTTTGTGTATACTTTACCCGTTGTGCATTTTAAATAATGCTGATTTTAATATTGTTTATGTTCCTTCCGAACATAAACCTATTTATATACTGAACCGTTGTCAATGCGGTTATCTTGGCCAATATTCTAGTTTTAAACCCTTGAAAGGTCTTTGCGTAGTTGCGTCTTATCATAAACTGGTCGCACAACTGGGATATCCTTTTTCTTTTCTTTCTGAATTCCCACGCCTGTTGTTTGTACTCCTTTTGGTTGTTTCTCATTGGCGTATCGAGTCTGATATTGCAAGTCTCGAATAAGTCAAGCTGAATATCTGCCGAGAGATAGCCCCTGTCGCCAATCAGGGCACAGTCGCTCATTTGCATTTTGGTGTCCTTGAGGTAATTGATGTCGTGAACGGATGCCGGGCCCAGGTCCATACTCTGAAAAACACCGTTGACGGAACAGACCGCATGCAGCTTATAACCGTAATAGTGTGAGCCTTGCGCAGCGCAATATCCCTTGTCCGGGGACGAACAGGCATTTTCCCTGCATACTTTTGAACGGGAACTACATGATAGCTTACATATTTCCAAGGGCATGCTGTAGACCACGAAGCAATCTTCGAATCCATTGAAACAGGAAGCCAACCTTAATCGGATCGCATTGAGGTGGCCGGCCAATCTGTGTCTTCTTTTATTGTAAACACTACGCTCTATTTTAAAGGATATGGTCTCTCGGGAAGTTTTCTGGACAGGTCATTCTCACTGTCCATACCCAGAAATTCCGCGGTCAGGCCCAAACTTAGCAGTTCGAGGTCACTGAGCTTTGGTTTACGCCGCTGATAGGGTAAAAGTTGTTCTTCCGATATTTTTCTTAAGACTTCCAATATTCTTTCGTAATTTGCTTTTAAGTTGTTCATCATTAATGTTTTATGGCTAAAACAAATTACTGGTCATCAGTAAGGTGAACAACTTTTTTATATCAAATCATAATGCGCAACGGGTTAAGGATATACCATTAGTTGGAATTAAAAACGTAAAAAATGAAAAAAATTAAACTTTTAATATTAGTTGTCTTTCTAATTGGTTGCAAAAATCAAGAAGAAAAAACAATTTCAGTAAATTCTGAAATAAAAGAATATGTAGATTTTATTCAGACACAAAATACAACTGCAAAAGATTATGTGTTATCATTATACGATAATTACGACCTTGTTGTTTTATCAGAACGAAAGCATTATGAATATTCTCAATATAAAACTATTTTAGATATTATTTCAGATGAGAAATTCATTGATAGTGTAGGGATTATATTTGTTGAAGTTGGTGTAAGCACAGAGCAAGATAACGTTGATGAATTTTTAAATTCTGAAAATCTTTCTGAAAAAGAAATAGAAAAAAAGGCATTAGAAATTTATAGAAATATACCCTTTTTAGCAAGCTGGGATAAAACATCTTATTATGATTTTTTGATTGAATTATATAAAATAAATCAAAATCTCGAACCAGATAATAAAATTAAACTTTTTTATTCTGATATTCCATTTAGTTGGGAAAAAACTAAAACTCAAGATGAATATAAACAAATGATGGATACAATTTCTACAAGGGATAGTGTCATGGCAGCACAAATAATTCACAATTTTGATAAAATTAAATCTGATAGAAAGAAGAAAGCATTACTAATTTTAAATTATAGACACGGATTTCTTAATATAAAATACAATTCATCTGGAAAAAAAGCGGATAATGCAGGTCGTTATTTGAAAGAAAAATATAAAGAGAGAATTGCAAGTGTATTAATAAATGATATTTTTCCAAATATTAATGAGGAATATTATCCTATTCAAAATGGCAAATGGGATGCAACGCTTGAAATACTACATAAATCAGACATCGGTTTTAATTTTAAAAATTCACCTTTCGGGAAAGATAAATTTGATATGTAT